>Ga0351900_1017_pt1 | contig 61821 bp, 50 predicted proteins | sample BONcelHT113001D3_FD_205827 | JGI IMG/M metagenome (GOLD analysis project Ga0351900, IMG submission 205827) | Enriched cells from coal bed in the Powder River Basin, Montana, United States - BONCAT cells T11 rep1 HSBNCT.T11.300.1.D3 ...
CGCAAGGGATGCATAACCCTGTATACCCATAAGAATATTGTTGATATCGTGAGCGACACCTCCGGCTAAAGTGCCGATAGCTTCCATTTTCTGGGATTGAAACAGTTGAGACTCAAGCTTTTTATGCTCAGAAATATCCTGCAGGGTGCCTTCATAGAAAACAATCTTTCCGCTTTCATCCAGAACGGAACGTGCGTTTATAGAGACCCAGCATACATCTTTGTCTTTACAGTACAACTGTGCCTCAAAATCCTTGACCATACCCTGTTCAACCAACAGACGTTTAAATTCTTCGCAACGCATTAAATCTACGAATAGTTTACCGAAATCCTTGACTTCATTGACTAATTCGTAGAACGAGGCGGCTTTATACAAACGTACAAGGGCAGGGTTGGCGCTCAATATGCGGCCGTCAGGGGCTGCCTGGAGTATCCCCTCTAAAGTATTTTCAAAGATATTACGGTATTTTTCCTCGCTTTCCCTGAGGGCGTTTTCAACCCTTTTTATATCTGTAATATCTTCGTACATAACTACTATTTGTTTATCCGTCAGGCTTGTCCCGATCCTTGAGACGTTCAATCTGCATATTATATCTCTTCCATCTTTGCGACGACAGGGTACCTCTAAATTGTGAACTTTCTGCTTTGCCAAAACCTTGTATAGATTGATGCCAAGTTGTTCATAGTCCTCATCTGTCCTGTAAAGGGTTCTCGTGCTTTTACCTATCAGCTCTTCCGGTTCCCAGCCGAAAACATCTTCCACTGAATCATTGGCAAATATTGTAATGCGTTCTTTTAAGCCTATAACGGCGTGGGGGATTGCGCTCAGGATAGATGATTCCATTTCCTCCAGCTTATTGAGGGCTTCTTCCTGTTGGCGTCGCTCTGATATTTCCTGCTGAAGTTTTTTGTTAGTCTGTTTTAATTCCGTAGTCCGTTTCATTACCAGTTCTTCAAGATGACCACGGTATTTGTTCAATTTGTCTTCTGTTTTTTTATGCTCCTTTATTTCCCTGCTCAATTCCATATTTGTTTTCAGGAGGTCGTTGGTGCGTCCTTCCAGATCTTTGTATGAGTCCTTTAATGCTGTTTCAGTGTTTTTCAAATCGGTAAAATCAGTGACGGAGAATACATATCCTTTGGAAAGATCATGTTCATCCTGAGGACGTCCTTTTACCATGCAACTGACACGATGACCGTCTTTGTGCAGAAAATCATACTCAAATGTCACCGTTCTGTCTTTGCGGGAGTTATCGTAAATTATACGATCAATGTCCGTATGCTCCTCATCATCATGGAATAAGATGCTTGTTTTCCGGCCGATCATATCCTCCTGGTTCCATCCCAGAATATCTGTAAATGCATTATTGCACCAGATAAATGTATGATTTTTGACCAGACATATGCCATGGGTTGTACTGCCTATAACTGCTGTTAGAAAATCCTGGGATCGTTTAAGCTTCTCATGGGCAACAGCAAGTTCCCCAGCCTTTTCCTGGGCATCTTCAAGGTTGAAGATGTATTCCTGAAGCATGCGCCGTTGCTGCTCACCTTTTTTTATATTGTCCGTTGCCATAAGATATATACTCCTTAAATCTATACTGACATGCTTCAGCTACTTTGTTTCGAAGGCCTGTATCTCTTTAAGAATATCAGGAAAGCTCACAGGTTTACATAAATATTTGTCTGCCCCTGCCTCTAATCCCTGACGTATCTCAAAGGATTGTGCCTTTGCCGAAAGCATGATAATGGAGATGTGCTTTGTCCTGCCATCGGTTTTCAGTCTTCTGCAAACCTCGATTCCATCCAGTTTAGGTAATTTGACATCAAGGAGGATAATATCGGGGAGCACTGCGAATGACTGTTCGATGGCGTCTTCACCGTCATTCGCCACGTGTACCGTGTAGCCCAGCTTCGTGAGTTTCTTCTGCAGATAGGAAGATATGGTTGTTTCATCATCTACTACCAGTATTTTTTTAACTTCCATAACAACACCCCTTTGTTTACGATGGTGCCTTCATTTGCCCATCTTTATTCTTTCCTCCTCATACTTCTCAACGCAGACTTGTCGTTGCCGCCCGGGGTATTTACCCTGTGAGTGGGTCGTGCTTTTTAATGCGACATCGCATTACACCTTTAAAGAACGTGTAACAGGCAGGCGGATAATGAAAATCGATCCTCTTCTCTCATAGCCGAGTGGAAGGTCGGGAAATTCCTCTTCGGAAACAGGGCTTTCGCAACTGATGCTCCCGCCATGCTTTTCCAATATCCCCTTTGTAATTGTCAGTCCCAAACCGGTGCCTCCGACTGTTTGAGACATAACACTGTCAGCCTGGAAAAATTTATTAAATACCTCCTCTTTTGCCCATTCAGGCACACCATAACCATTATCTGTGACAAAAATTAATATATTTTCACTTTCCTTTCTTGCCTTTAATATGATTCTCCCGCCTTCAGGCGTATATTTTATCGCATTGCTTATAATGTTTACAATTACCTGGATCATACGATCTTTATCCGCTTCCATATTCCCTATATCTTCAGGTATATCCTTGATAATTGTGTGCTTATATGTATCAGCCAGATCAGAAAGTTCTTTCACCGCAAGATCAATGATATCCGCAACGGGTGTCTCTGTTAGGTTAAGTTCAAATTTGCGGGCTTCAATCCTTGACAGATCAAGAAAATTTGTTACAAGGCGCATAAGCCGTTCAATACCGACCCTCGCAAGCTCAAGGTCTTCCTTCACCTCTTCATCGATCTTTCCGGAAAATCCTTCCAGTATGCCTGATATCCCCAGAAGCATTGCCTGGATGGGGGTTCTCAATTCATGGGATGCGATAGTGACAAAATCTGATTTCATCTTATCCACCTCAGACACGACTTTTGCCATCTCATTGAATGATTTTGCGAGCTGCCCCACTTCATCTGTTGATTTTACTGATATGGACTGATCATAATTCCCTTTACTCATGGCGACGGCGATATCTGTTAAACGTCTGAGAGGTCCGGTTATGTTAAGACTTATTACAATGGAGACACCTATAACAGCCAACCCTACGATTATCGTAATAATTGTAACTATTTTACGGTTATGCGCCGCCCTCTCTTTTATAAGTTCCCTGGTTGTAATGTTTGCTGCAAGAATCTCCTGTCCTTCATGATTGATACTGTTTTCTATTTTGGTCTTGGCTATGTTTGCATCTTTATGAAAATCATCTACATTGGCGCCTATGGTAACATATCCGAAGCCCCTCTTCGATTGTCCGTAATTCCCGGTGTAATAAGGGATGGCGGCATAGGTGGTGAGTTTCCAGAGACCACTCCATAAAATCAGAAAAGAACCTGATCCGCCGTCTTCAGTGCCTTCATGCCAGCCCTGGCATTGAGGCGCAGTATCAAGAATTCTGCAATCCAATGATATATTGCCGGCCTTCATCTGCTCAACAGATCCGACCTTTTTCTGGGTAAAATTATTGAACGACGGAAGTCTGTGTACAAAGTCCTCTAAGGCCAGACCGCTCTTTTTGTATTCATCATAGGCACACTGGCTTATCCAACCCGGCACCTCTTTCCCTGTTGCCGGATCATATCCGCAGATAAAGAAATCTCTTGCGTGGGATATGCATTTGTCGTTGTTATCCCAGATAAAGGCATAGTTCCCTGACCCGCCGTCCGACAGGGCTGTGAATCTCTCTTCAGTAGGCATAATGTGGTCGGTAAATTCCATAACATGCGTATGGTCCAGGGCCATGGTGGCATAGCCTGTTTTTTCGCCTTTTTCATTATATACAGGTGTTGCCCATCTGATAATCCCTTCAAACTTCCTTCCCCGCGGATTTTCTTTGCCTGCATAAGCGCTTTCCGGTTTTACTCTGACACCTTCGGAGGTTTTGTAAAGCCATCCTTTTTTTTGTGCGCCGATTACTTTTGAGACGTAGATTTCGCCTTTTTTTAAACTGTTGAGATGTAAGAAATAGTCTTCCGCCTTGCAATAAGTGTTTTCTTTCCTGCTGATATCAAGGAGATTACTTGATATTTTTCCATTAGCAACCTTGATCCTTTCATGCCCCTGTAAATCAATGAAGGTGATCTCTTTATAAAGCGGTTTTGATGCTGTATTAAAATCATGGGGCGGTCTGTGTCTCCACGATTCTTTGTTCTCAGGGTTTTGAGACTGTAAGTCCACAGCGTCCTTCATTTTCAGTTTTGATTCAGGCCTTGTTTCTGTAACGATCACATCTTTTTTCAAGGCTGAGTATACATTGAGATATTTTTCAGGATCAGGCTTAAAAGATGACAGAACAAGGATATCCTTATCCCTCTCATAGAGGAAGTCGGCAATCCTCATGGCCAGATCTACAGTTCTCAATTCTATGGATTCTGTGGCCTTACGATCCAGGGCCTGGACGCTGTCTCCGATAGATGTTTTGCCTAATTCCTCGGCAGCCTTCAGATTCATTTTCCCCATCTCTTCGGCCCTCCGGACAGCCTGCAATCCGGCGTCGCTTAAATTTTTGTCTGCAAGATAACCCAGAATGATCAAAGGCACAACAGAGAGGACAAGAAAAGAAATTAGTAATTTCGGAAGGATGCTTAAATTTGTAAATTTAGAAATAAAGTTCTGAATCATTCAGCAAAGCCCCTTATAACAATACCCCCAAATATTCGTACGAAAAAATCATTCGAAACTTATAATATGCATGAATGGTTTTCATTCTTAAAATTATTTTCGCAATTTTGGTTTTTTTCTTAAATAATGACTGGTTATACTGACTATTGTATATCATAATAAACAGGAAACTACAGGTAATATGCAAGATAAAAGAAGAATGGGTAATTCAGCATATTCTCGGCAATGGGGCGCCGGAAAGCATGGTGAGTCTTCTTGTCCCTCCGAGGGCGGTCTTCAGGTAGACGTTACCTTTGCCTTCCTCTATATGTCCTATTATATTAGATTTTTGTGCGGACAGGTCTTCTTTTAGATATTCCAGGATGCTGCCGGTTTCTTCACCGTTGGTTATGATCAGGAATTTGCCTTCATTGGCAAGATAGAGCGGGTCAAGGCCAAGGGTTTCAGTAATGCCTCTCACTTCATCATCAATGGGGATGTTTGAATCGTTAAGCCGTATGTCTACACCCGCCGACAGTGCGATTTCCTTTACACATGTTGCAAGTCCTCCCCGTGTTAAATCCCTCATGAATTTAATGCCTTTAAATCTTTTGATAAGCCCTTCTGTAAGCACGTTAAGAGGTGCACAGTCGCTTAATATTTTTGTATCAAAGCTGAAAGAGTTCCGTTCAAGTAAGACAGAAAGGCCATGATTTCCCATGGGTCCGTTCACTATTACATTATCTCCCGGTACTATGCGATTGTAGCCCAGATCAGCTTCAGGGAGCATATAGCCGATGCCGGCAGTGGTGATAAAGATTTTATCGGCCTGTGTTCGGCCGACAACCTTTGTATCCCCGGCAACTATTGTTACATCCGCTTCTTTACAGGCGCGGGCCATGGAGCCAATGATCCGTTCCAGATCGGCAATGGGAAAACCCTCTTCGATGATAAAAGACGCTGTCAGGTAAAGCGGCTTTGCGCCGCTTACGGCCAGATCGTTTACGGTGCCGCATACAGCAAGTTTTCCGATGTCTCCACCAGGGAAAAATATCGGATCAACAACAAAAGAGTCTGTTGTTATTGCCATTTTTCCTTGTCTGACTGGGAACGATGCTGCATCGGTGAGTCCTTCAAGTAAGGTATTGTTAAAACATGGTAAAAAATATTTCTCCAGAAGCTGATGTGTAAGAAGCCCGCCGTCACCGTGGGAAAGGAGGATTATGTCGCTGTTTTTTTGAGAAGTCATGCAGTATGCCTCCAGCTACTCATCGCCATAATTGAAGTAGGCAGCACAGGCGCCTTCAGATGAGACCATACAGGGACCTGTCGGGTCTGCCGGTGTGCATACAACGGAAAACAGAGGGCATTGATACGGTTTAATTTTTCCTTTTAACACCTCGCCGCACGAACAGCCTTCAGGCGGCGATGAGTACGGAACTTCTACGGGAAACCTCGCTGCGGCGTCAAAGTCCGCATATGTTGCTTTGAATGCAAGACCGCTTTCAGGAATCAGGCCGAATCCCCGCCATGATGAATCTTCCGGCTCAAAAACATCTTCAATAGCCTTTTTTGCCCGGATATTGCCCTCTTCGCTGACAAGCCGTGCGTAACCGTTCATTGTTTCAGTTTTTTTATCGACTATCTGTTTCAGGAGGAGAAATATTGCTTCCATGATGTCAACAGGTTCGAACCCTGCTATCACTGACGGTATGCCATATTCGGATGCAATAAAATCGAAGGTCTTTCTGCCTGTTATCACAGACACATGCCCGGGCAGAATAAAGCCGTCAACGTTGAGTTCGGGGTCGGCAAGGAGCGCCTTCATTGCCGGTGGAACAAGTTTATGTACCGAAAGGACGGAATAATTTATTATACCCAGCGCCTTTGCTTCCATTATGCTTAAGGCAACAGCCGGGGCGGTTGTTTCAAAACCCACGCCCAGAAAAACAATTTCTTTATCGATATGCTGTACCGCGTAAGATAGAGCTTCATGAGGTGAATAGCATATCTCTATATGTGCGCCGCGGGCTCGTTCGACTTCAAGGGATGCATGTGTGCCGGGAACGCGTATCATATCGCCGAAGCTTGTAATGACAACCCCGGGTAATCGGGCAAAAGCGAGTATCCGGTCTATATCTGTCTGGTCAGTTACGCATACCGGGCATCCCGGACCGCTTAGAAGCTCCATATAGGGAGACAGCAACCCACGGAGACCGCTTTTTGAGATGGCAGTCGTATGGGTGCCGCAGACCTCCATAAGGGTAATCTTCCGGCCAAGTTTGCCGGAGATGCTGCCTGACAGCTTTATAAGACGATCCAGCAATTTTTTGTTGAGTTCGATGTTCATACGGAAACCCCTGGATTATGCATCAATTTGTGCAATCTCCTCCAGCATTTTTAATGTCCGGCCGGCTTCCTCAGTGTCAATTTTTCCGATTGCATACCCGGCATGAACCATCAGATAATCACCTACGGCTATTTCCTCTTCTATGAGGGATGTATATATTTTACTTTTAACGCCAAAGGCATTGATAATCGCCCAGTTTTCCTTTGAGTTGATTTCGATTACTTCCCCCGGTATCCCAAGACACATATTATTACCAACCTCCCTATGCTGTTACGTTTAATCCTCGCTGCCGACAGGTGGGATGACTGTGCTGTTATATATTTTATTTACGCCCTTTGACGTCTTTCAATCTCCAGTGTGCAATCATGGCCTGACCGAGGGCTATGCCGCCGTCGTTTGTCGGAACCTGTCTGTGAAAGCATACCTGAAATCTCTCCCTACGTAAAGCTTTTACAGTTGTTTTAAAAAGGTACTCATTATGCCATGTTCCGCCGCTGAGCACCACCTTTTTTATCCCTGTACGGGCCGATATCCTCACGGCTGCATCACAGATGATGTTGACCAGAGTGTTGTGGAATTTTACTGAGATTGCTTCTGCCGGTACACCTGCAAATTTATCCTCTATTATGCCTTCAAGCATCTCACCGGGTAAAATTGTATCTCCTGTAACCGTATATGAATATGATGCTTTCAGAATGCTTTCAGATGCTTTTAAGGCAATTTCGCCGAGTTCTATTGCAGCTTGCCCTTCATAGGTATTTTCATGACAGACCCCGAGCATTGCCGACACTGCGTCAAAAAGCCTGCCGCAGCCGCAGGAGAGGGGTGAATTGAAGCTGCTTGCTATCAGCTGTTCGACAATATTGATATCCCTGTCTGCGAAGATCTCGCCTGCATGTTCCTTCCCTCTGTTACCGAGAAAGGTTGCAAGGTAACTGTATGCTGTCCGCCAGGGTTGGCGTATTGCGATCTCGCCGCCGGGAAGGGGAACATAGGCAAGGTGGAACATACGTTCAAAGCCTGTGTAGCTGCCTTTGAATACTTCAAATCCCCAGATATTCCCGTCTATTCCATAACCTGTTCCGTCAAGGATTACCCCGATGATATCTTCATTATCGAGATTGTTTTCCGCCATACAGCTTGCAAGGTGTGCGTGGTGATGTTGAACTTCAACATAGTTCTCTGCAGGTACTTTACGCGCCATGTAGGATGAAGCATAATCAGGGTGTGCATCGTATGCAACTATTTCAGGTTTTGCACCTATCAATCTTTGAAAATTTGCAAAGCTGTCAAAAAGATTTTTCTCTCCTTCGATGGTGTCTATCTCGCCGATATACTGGCTCATAAAAGCCTGATTTTGTTTAAGGATACAGAAGCTGTTTTTCATTTCCCCGCCGATACCTACAACAACAGGCGAGTTTTTTTTCCGCATGATCAGAATTGGCTGCGGAGTATATCCTCTTGATCTTCTGAAAAAACTTACCTCCCCGTCTAAGATCTGAATAAGCGAATCGTCGCATCGATTAACAATCTCTCTATTGTGAAACAGGAAATAATCGGCTATGGCCGAAAGCTCATCGATGGCATTTTCATTTTTTATTACGAGAGGCAGTTCACTGTAATTGCCGCTTGTCATGACGAGGATATCGAAGGGTCCGCTGAAAATCAGGAGGTGCAATGGAGTGTAGGGCAGCATAACGCCCATGGTATTCAACTTGGGGGCAAGCTCTTCAGGAAGTCCGAAGTGCTCTCTTTTCTTTAATATGACAATCGGAGCCTGCGGGGAAAGCAATAATTTATTTTCATCATTATTTACATGGTAGTACTTGCGGACAGTATCCATATCTTTGCACATTACAGCAAAGGGCTTTGCCTGCCTGCCTTTGCGTATGCGAAGTGATTTTACGGCATCTGCATTATGTGCGTCGCAGGTGAGGTGAAACCCTCCGAGACTTTTCAGGGCAAAAACCTTTCCCTTCCCGAGTGCGCTCCATGCAAATTCGAGCCAGTTTTTATCTTCAGCCGCCTGCTCACCCTTGTTGTCTGTTGTACGGACGCCGGGGCCGCATGCCGGGCATGCAACAGGCTGGGCATGAAACCTCCTGTCAAGGGGATTGTTGTATTCTGCTCCACAGTAACTGCACATACTGAATGTTTTCATGGAAGTTTTCAAGCGGTCATAGGGAATTTTTTCGATGATGGTAAATCTTGGACCGCAATTGGTACAGTTGGTAAAGGGATATCGATAATGGCGATCTTTGGGATCAAGTATCTCCCCGGCACATGCCGGGCAGGTGCCCACATCAGGCGGAATAAGGGCTTCACTGGTCTGATCATGACTGCTTTTTAATATCTCAAAGCATGTAAAACCGGCCGGGGGCAGTTCTGATACCTGAAAACTATTTATTTCCGAAAGTGCAGGGGGATTTTCCTTAATCATATTGATAAAAGCCTGAACCATGCCTTCTTCACCTTCTGCTTCGATAATCACGCCCCGGCTTGAGTTTAAGACGCTGCCGTTAATGTTATACATTCCGGCAAGCCGGTATACAAAGGGCCGGAAACCTACACCCTGGACAGTACCTTTTATGACAATACGGCAACGGGAAATCATGTTGATCCCGGATTCCTGATTGTCCTGTTTTTGGCTGGATTTAACCGTATTAATTTTGAATTTGATATCCCTTTTAATCTTTTTACCCCGTGATTATGTATTTTTTATTGACAATTAAGAGTAAATTGTCAATATTGATCCAACTAAATGTATAACAAATCAGGCCTAAAATCAAACCGGAGATCCCTCCGACAAGCCCCTCCCGTCCCATATTTCTAAAGTGCGTCATAAAAGTTGGCATGCGATCTCCCGGGAAAACTTTTTTTCGAATTTTCTTGAACTTCACATTGATAGGTAATATAGTAAAACTGCATGTGGGTTATTTCACATGAATTTCATTGTCTGTAAGGTACGCCTTATTTGTTTAATATTATAAAAGGAGGAAGCTGATGAAAGAAATAAAGCTTACCATTGACGGCAGGGTTGTCATTGGTAAATCAAACCAAACCATTCTTGAAATTGCATTCGAGAATGGTATTGACATTCCCCATCTCTGCTATCATCCAAGATTGAGTAAGAGCGGTGCCTGTCGCGTTTGTCTGGTAAGGGTAAACGGCAAGATGCTAAGGGCGTCATGCACCGAGATCGCTGCCGACGGCATGAATGTTGTCACTGAGGATGAGGCCATTTTAGCTTATAGAAAATGGATTCTGGAACTTATCCTGGCTGAAGGCGATCACAACTGTCTCTATTGCGACGCAAACGGCGCGTGCGAACTCCAGACCCTTGTTCAGAGATACAATGTTGAACCCGTCAATTACGGCGATACGATAAAAAGGGAAAGAACCGTTGATTGCATATCAAGCGAGGTCTTTAACAGAAATGAGAACAGGTGCATCCTTTGCGGAAGATGTGTAAGGGCCTGCAAAGAGGTACAGGTTTCAAATATATGGGGTTTTGGAGAAAGAGGTTTTGAAACGCACCTTTTTGCAGATGATGATAAACCATGGGGGGAATCGAAGAACTGCACAAAGTGCGGCACCTGTGTTCAGTTATGTCCTACCGGTGCGCTCACTTATAAGACCATCCTCGGCAAGGCGGCAAACTGGGACCTAAAAAAAGAATCGAGCATATGCATATACTGCGGTGTGGGATGCAAGATAGACTTTTATACCGATAAACAGAACCTTCTTGCAAAAACCATGGGCAATGAAAGCGGACCGAACAACGGCCACCTCTGTATCAAGGGCAGATTCGGTTTCGATTTCGTACAGAATAAAAAAAGACTCTCCAAACCCCTCATAAAGAAGGAAGGCGCCTTGGTGGAGGCGGAATGGAGCGAAGCACTTGATCTTGTTGCAGAGAAATTTTCCGGCATTAAGGCGAAACACGGTTCCGATGCTATCGCTACCCTCTCTTCAGCAAAGTGTACCAATGAAGAAAATTATCTTATGCAGAAGTTTGCAAGAGCAGTGGTGGGTACCAACAATGTTGACCACTGCGCCCGACTCTGACACAGTTCAACTGTCGCCGGTCTGGCGGCTGTATTCGGTTCAGGGGCAATGACGAACTCCATCCGTGAGATACCTGTAAGCGAGGGATTCCTTGTTATAGGTTCCAACACCACGGAAAACCACCCGGTAATCGGTTCTATGATCAAAAATGAGGTTCGCAATAATCACAAAAAACTTATTGTTGTGGATCCGAGAAAGATTGAACTTGCCCGGTCTGCTGATTATTATTTCCAGATAAAACCGGGGAGCAACATAGCAATACTCAATGGATTCATGCATGTTCTTATAAAGGAAGGGCTTTATAATAAACAGTTCGTAGAATCGCGTTGCGAGAATTTTGAAGAACTGGCTAAAACCCTTGAGAAGTATACTCCGGAATATGTGGCGGAAATATGCGGAATAAACAATCCTGAAGAAATTGTAAAAGCAGCAAGGCTTATGGCGGCCCTTAAGCCGATGGCCCTCTATTATTCTATGGGTATTACCCAGTTTGTATCCGGAGTGGGTGGGGTTAAGTCAACGGCTAACCTGCAGATGCTTCTCGGTAATATGGGTGTCCCCGGAGGTGGCGTTAATCCTCTCAGGGGCCAGAATAATGTGCAGGGTGCCTGCGACATGGGCTGTCTTCCGGCAACATATCCTGCCTACCAGCCTGTTTCAACGGAGCAGAATAAGGCAAAATTCGAGGCTGCATGGGGCGTTACAGGCTTACCTGCGAAACCTGGACTTACCATTGTGGAGATGATGAATGCAGCCCATGACGGAGAAGTTAAGGGCATGTATATAATGGGCGAAAACCCGGTGGTTTCAGATCCGAACCAGCAGCATGTTGTTGAAGCCCTTGAACACCTTGATTTTCTTGTTGTCCAGGATATATTTCTCACAGAGACTGCGGCATATGCCGATGTGGTCCTGCCTTCCTGTGCATTTATTGAAAAAGAAGGAACAGCAACGAACACAGAGCGAAGAGTGCAACCCATGCACAGGGTGCTTTCTCCATGGGGGGATGCGAAAGACGATTGGTGGATTATAACAGAAATAGCCAAAAGGATGGGCGCAGACTGGAATTACAGGAGCCCCGTTGAAATCTTCGAGGAGATAAAAAAAGTTACCCCCTCCTATGGAGGCATCACCTATGAGAGGATAGAAAAAGAATTAATACAGTGGCCATGCCCTGCTCCGGACCACCCTGGAACCCAGTATCTGCATAAAGATACATTCTCAAGGGGGCTGGGGCTTTTTACCGCTATTGACTATACGCCTCCTGCCGAAGAGGTCGATAAAGAATATCCGCTGCAGCTGACGACAGGGCGTATACTTGAACATTTCCATACAGGTACAATGACAAGAAATTCAAGAATCCTTGACGAATTGGTGCCTGAAGGATTTGTGGAGATCAACCCTAATGATGCAAAAAATTTCGATATAGCGGATCAGGAGGTTGTATCTGTATCGACAAGGAGAGGCAGTATCAGGATTAAGGCGAAGATCGCAGAGAGATTAAAACCGAATGTTGTCTTCATCCCTTTTCATTTTTATGAATCCTGTGCAAACCGGTTGACGACCGATTGTCTTGACCCTGTATGCAAGATACCGGAATACAAGGTCTGTTCATGTAAAATTGAGAAGATACAAATGCAACCATAAATAAAATACTACTTAAAAAGGAGGAATGGATGGCAAACAAACCGGTAGAAATTGTTCAGTTAGCGGGAGATGCAGGAAAATACAAAGGAAATCTCGGCATACCGAACTGGTTGGTAAGGAGCTTTATGGCAGGCCTTTTTATTGCTGTCGGCGGAGCTCTTTGCACGATCTGCTCGACGGGATTGGAAAAGACAATGGGGCCGGGCTTCAGAGCCCTTGTGACAGGTTCAGTATTCCCTGTGGGTTTGATAGCAATCGTACTGACAGGTATGTCTTTATTCACCGGCGATACAATGCTTATTCCTATGGCTGTTTTTCAGAAGAAAAGCACCTGGAGTAAGGTCTTCAATGCGTGGGTCTGGGTCTATATAGGTAATTTTGTCGGCTCTCTTTTCTGGGCATATCTGATGTCAGTCGGCCCGTTCAGTAAAGGAGGCGGCCCGGAATTGACTATTTTCGGACAAAACGCAATAGCTATTGCGGAAGCAAAAACGCTGCCCTACATTGCAGCGGGCACTATGGGCTACTGGTCGGCCTTTATGAAAGGAATCGCCTGCAACCTTCTTGTAAATGTTGCAATACTCCTTGCACTTTCATCTAAAGACATGGTCGGTAAATTCTTCGGTATCTGGTTCCCCATTATGGCCTTTGTCTCTTCAGGGTTTGAACACAGCGTAGCAAATATGTATTTTATTCCTACCGGCATTATGCTGGGCGCCAACGTTACATGGGGTCAGTTTATTCAGTGGAATCTTGTCCCGGTGACAATAGGCAATATCGTCGGCGGTTTTATATTCATAGGCGCAGTATATTTTTATTCATTTAAAAAAGAGCTGTCCAGTATGTCGCCTACATAATCAAAATTCGTAAGATAGAAGGCCCCGTATCCTCAGAGAAGGATCGGGGCCTTTTGTTTTTTAACATTGAGTTAAATCAAATGTAGTTATTTGTACTGACGTTTCCTTTTGTGAAGAGAGAGATAGCCCTTTCATAGATGCCGAGGCAGAACGCAATGGCCATACCGTAGTTTGTGACCGGTATGCCCGCCTCTATGGCAGGTTTCAGACGCTGCCAGATCTGTTTTTTTGTAACCATGCACCCCCCGCACTGAACAACCAGACTATAATCCGTAATAGGTCGTAAAGGATTATCCAGACCTGCTGCGAATTCAAATTCAAGTTTTTTTCCGGTAAAATTTGTAAGCCATCTCGGTATTTTTACCCTGCCTATATCGTCTGCGGCAACATGATGAGAACATGATTCCATTATCAGAACACGGTCTCCGTCCTTGAGGCGCCGTATGTGAGGCGTTCCCTCAAGATATTCATCAAAAGCGCCTTTGAGCCTTGCAAAAAGTATTGAAAAACCTGTCATCGGGATATGCGACGGTATGGATGCAGCAACTTTTAAGAAGACCTGGCTGTCTGTTACGACAAGATCAGGATTGATACCGATCTTTGCCCAATAGGCATCAAGCTCTCTTTCTTTGACAATGAGGGTGATGCAGTCATTGTCAAGGCAGTCTCTTATGGTTTGAACCTGGGGCAGAATGATCCTGCCTTCCGGGGCCTCAAGATCTACAGGTGTTACAAGGAGGACGAGGCTGCCGTATGTAACAAAATCACCGAGTATAGTGGGGTTCTTGAACATTGAAGGCGGCGTTATCCGACGCATTGAATCGATAATAGTTTCGATATTTTCTTTATTGACGGTACTGAAGTCGATTATGTCTACAGAATAATCTGTCTTTAAGGATTTGAACAGTTCTATGTCAATAGGCGCGATATCCGATTTATTATGGACGATGAGGTATGGTATATGAGACCCTTTAAACAGCTCTACAAGGTTCTTCTCGTAGTCCCCGAAGGTGTTGCTGTCCAGCACCAGAATTGCGATGTCAATCCTGTCTATGATGCGGAGTGTCCGGTCAATGCGCAGTTTCCCCAGTTCCCCTGTATCATCGATGCCAGCGGTGTCTATAATAACTACCGGGCCGAAACCGTGTATCTCCATTATCTTTGATACGGGATCGGTAGTAGTACCTGCGTGGTTCGAAACAATTGCCACGTCCTGGCCCGAAAGAACATTTATAAGAGAACTTTTGCCCACATTCCGTCTTCCGAATATTCCTATATGCGGCCGGGAGGACTTGAGTGTTTTATTATACATAGTTTCTATCCTTCTGTTTCATCTTTATCTGTCTCGAAATGTCCCGTTTCTTCCAGTATCTGTGTGGGCACAAAACCAAGACCAAGCAAATTGGACGCCGAAAGGAGATGTTCGAGAAGCTCCTCACTGATAATATTCATTTTCTTATTTGCATCCATTATCGAAATCTTTTCTTTCTTCATCATAACCGCTACATCGGAAGCTCTCTGGTATCCTATATAAGGTACGAGGATGGTGGCAGTGGAGGGGCTTTTCAAAAGCCGTTCCCTTGCTTTGTTTTCATCTATGGTGATTCCGGATATAAGGTTGTTCGCCAATGTCTCGTTGCATGCAATTAAAAATTTAATGCTCTCAATAAATTTATAGCCTATTACCGGTGTATATGGATTAAGTTCCAGGCAGCCCTGGGCCGCAAGTGATGAGATCAGGCTGTCGTTCGCATAGACGCTGTGGCAGCAGCTTATGACAAATTCAGGAATAACCGGATTTATCTTTCCGGGCATAATCGTGCTTCCAAGCTGACGTGCCGGTATTGTAAATCCGTTGTCAACAGAAATATCCGAAGATAGTATCCTCATGTCGGATGACATCTTTTCAAGATTCACTGCATGGGCTTTTATTATTGCATGAACTTCCACCAGAGGATCGAGGTTTGACGTGGCATCGGAAAGATTTTCGCTCCTTGTAACCGGTTTGCCGGTAATATCTCTTAATGCCTGAACAACCTCGAATATGAAAAAGCGCGGAACAGTGATGCCTGTCCCGACAGCGCTTCCTCCCAGATTTACCGTTTTGATCCTTTCAAAAGATTTTGAAACACGCCACCAGTCCCGGGAAAGCGCCTCGTTATAGGTGCTGAAAAGTCTGCCGTAAGATGAGGGGACCGCTTCCTGCATTTGTGTATAGGCCACACGTATTGTATTAAGATGGCGTTTTTCAACAGCTTCTATCGCTGCCCTGAGAAGATTGATCCTGTTTTCAAGCGTGCCGAGAAGTTCCATAACGGCAATTCTGAGAGATGTGGGGATGACGTCGTTTGTTGACTGAAAAATATTCGCATCCTCTATTGGATCGATTATCAGATAATCCCCAGGTGTTTTACCGAGGTTTTTAAGCGCAATATTTGAGATGATCTCATTTATGTTCATATTGATGCTTGTGCCTGCCCCGCCGCAAACAGCAGGTACTATGAAGTGGTCGAAGTAATTTCCTTTCATTACCTCTTCAGCTGCCCATAAAAGGCTCTTCAAAATATTGTCATCTATTAACGTGAAAGGGGTTTTCCGGTCTTTGAACTTTTGCAACAGCGCTGTTTTATACTTTCCATAAGTAAGATAACAGGCCAGCTTAACGGCGCCCAGTGCCCGGTACCATTCAATATGAAAGGATTTGTCTAACGGGAAATTTTCACGGGCTCTTACCGACTGAATCCCGTAAAAGCTGTCGGAAGGTACGGCAACTTCACCGATAGTATCTTTTTCTTTTCTTGTTTGTTTGTATGCCGTGGTCATATGTGATTTATCTCTCCTGTATAGTTTGAAAGAGATCTTTTTGAATCCGGAGCAATAGAAACATATTTGTTATTATTTTCTGACCCTTGTCCTTTTTCTGTCATAATGCGGGCTGTCTCCCGGTTTGTTGTAGCCGATTGTCTCGCCTATGGACAAAATCCTCCCTTCAAGACAGGCTCTGCACATCGAAGCATTTTCATCGAGACAGGGTTTGTTGTCATAAAGCTGGTATCCTCTTCGATATATGGTATCGGTAATGTTGGGCATGATAATATTTGCCCCTGCTTTGAGTCCGAGTTCCCGTCCTGAGTCATCCAGCGCCTGGAGCGCTGTAGTCGATGCAATATTCACATCCCTGAGAAAAATCCTGGTTGCCGCTATCATCCGAAGGGCGAGCTCAAACTGGTCCTGTTTTATATCATCAAAATTTCCCAGGCAACAGGCCAGCGGTGTATCGTGGTGCGGGATGTAGGGTCCCATGCCGATCATATCGGCATCTATCCGTTTGAAAAACATTATGTCATCCGCAAGGCGTTCTACAGTCTGTCCCGGCAAACCTATCATAACACCTGTGCCGACATAGTAGCCTATATCTCCAAGAATCTGAAGGCATTCTACCCGACTGTCATAGTTGTGGCTTTCAGGATGAAGAAGGGCATACAGTTTTCTGTCCGATGTCTCTATGCGGAGCAGATACCTGTGTGCTCCTGCCGCATACCACCGCTTATAGGTATTTTCCACCTGTTCCCCAAGGGAGAGGGTAATACCTAACTCGCCGTTAGAAAGCTCTTTAATTTTATGTATAAGATTCTCAATAAAACTCGTATAACGGCTGTTGCTGATCTCTCCTGCCTGAAGAACGACAGAGCCGTATCCCCATTGCCATGCCTCGTTCGCAGCCTGAAGAATCTCTTCCTCAGACATCATGTACCTTTCGACTTTCCGGTTTTCCTTTCTTATGCCGCAATAATAACAGTTCTTTTCGCAAATATTGCTTAATTCGATGAGTCCCCTGAAGTATACTGTAGTGCCTACATATTTTTTCTTAATCGCGTAAGCCTTGTCAAAGAGTTGCTGCATTCCCTGCTTATCATTTAAGGAAAGAAGGTGTGCCAAGTCCTTTTTTGTAAGTCTGTCTTTTGCAAGAATTTTATCCGGCGATGCTTCGCTCAGCAATAGATATCCCTCTCGCCTGCCTTTACTTTACTTATCATAGAAGAAGAACGTTTTCTCGTTGTTTCATCCATACCTTCAAGCGCATGCTGAATTGCCTTCTCACCCATTTTGCGCGTTTCTTCGGAAGCGTAATCCATTAGATATTCCTGAAAGGTAGACAGCGCGTTCGGATCACAGTGTGCCTTGATATCACCCGGTCTGGCAAGATCCATGAAGTCCCGGCCTGTCCTTCCAAGACGGTAGCAGCCCGTGCAGAACGAAGGGGTATAGCCCAGGGAGGCGACATCCTTTATTACTTCGTCAAGGGTGCGATGATCCCCCAGAGAGAACTGCTCGGAATAGAAATCTTCATCGGTGTCATACCCGCCCGGATTTGTCCTGCTTGCCGCAGATATCTGTGATACTCCAAGAGCAAATGTCTCACGCCTCATGTCGGGCGTCTCCCTGGTGGACATAATTATGCCCGTGTAAGGCACGGCAAGCCTCAGTATGGCAACGATCTTGCGGAAATCAACATCACTTACAGGATAAGGGGGCTGGGTTGCTATTTCGGACCCGGATGCCGGTTCCAGACGGGGTACGCTTATTGTATGAGGTCCTATTCCGAATTCTTTTTCGAGGTGGCGGATATGCTGCATAAGGGCAAGTATTTCAAATCTCCAGTCTGCAAGACCGAAGAGAACCCCTATTCCAACATCATCGATACCTGCGGTCATCGCCCGGTGCATACCGGTAATCCGCCAGTCATAATCACGTTTTTTCCCGCCTCTGTGCATTTTTGCGTATGTTTCACGATGATATGTTTCCTGAAAAAGCTGGTAAGTCCCGATCCCTGTTCCTTTAAGCTGAGTAAACTCTTCGATGCTCAGAGGGGCTATGTTTGCATTAACCCGCCTGATTTCACCCGGACCTTTTTTTACTGAGTAGACCGTCTTAATGGAATTTAAGATATACTGAAACCCCTCATTCGGATAGGACTCCCCTGCGACAAGAAGTATACGTTTATGTCCCATACCGACAAGGATTTCTGTTTCACGGGCAATCTCTTCCTGTGTCAACGCCCGCCGTTTAACTTCCTTATTCCCTGCCCTGAAAGCGCAATATAGGCAGTTATTTTTGCAAAGGTTGGAGACATAAAGAGGGGCAAAGAGAACAAGACGCTTTCCGTATATTTTTTCCTTTACATAAATTGCTGTCTGGAAAAGTTCACCAAGTAATTCGGGATCGCTGATGCCTGACAGAGGCATTATGTCCTCATAATCGAGCCCTTTTAATGCGCGCGCCTTCAGCAGAATATCACGCACTATTGTGCCGTTGGTTTTTCTTCCGGCAAGGACATTTATAATGCCTGCCTCATTAATAATGTCCTTGCCTAACGTTTTGTATTCTCTCTCGTTTTTCATAACCGCTGTCTCCTTACTCCGTTAAAACTTTTTATCAAATCTTTTGCAGGTCTTCTGTGGAAAAAAAACCGGATGCAGACACTAAATGCCGTACCGGACGAATAGAAAATGGTAACACCCTGTCATATCATTGTCAAATAATTCGCATATCAGCAGCCCATAGTCTTTGACATTGGTTAAGTAATATTCTATAATTTCAAACAAAATGTATTAATATGCTTTTAGACAGATTCGCGTGGTAAATGTATACAGCATTAACTTCTGCTAAAACTGTGATAAAGCAAGCTGAATATGTAAACTTTAATTTTGGGAACCATTAAAGACCGGTATTTGTATGGAAATCAGGTTACTGCCGGAACGATTAATGGACGGAGTAAAACATGAAAATAAAAGATGTGCAGGAAATCCTCGAAGCAGAGTTGCTGTGCGGAGACGATTGTCTTGACAATGATGTAGGGGGTTATTTTGCCTGCGATCTTATCAGCGAGATGCTCCTTCATATCAAACCGAGTTCACTACTTGTAACGTCACTCCTTAACGCCCATGTAGTGCACACAGCACATGTTATGGATGCGAGCGGGGTTGTTTTTGTTGGTGGAAAAAAACCGGATGAAACAATAATTGCCAATGCCAGGCTGAACGTAATACCACTTCTATCAACTTCCTGTTTAATATATGAGTGCTGCGGAAGGCTTTACGCAAGCAGCGCTGTGCAGGAAAATATAGATCCTCTTAATGGAGATTAAGCAACCTATGGCGAATAGTGAATCCTGTACACCGCAGATTACATTGGATTTCCCCATAGGAGAAAAGGATTTCTTTATGGCCGGTGAATCGGCATCAAAAGTTAAAAAGACGTTACAACAACTGGGTTTGAGACAGGACATTATAAGGAGAGTCGCCATAATTATTTATGAGGCTGCCATGAATGTTGCCATACACGCGAGTCATGGACAGCTTATAGTCCATGTTGACCCGGAGGCTATATCTGTTCAGACGGAAGATGTGGGTGCAGGAATCCCTGATATTGATCTGGCTATGAAGGAAGGGTATTCTACAGCTCCCTATGAGATAAGGGAAATGGGTTTCGGTGCAGGCATGGGGTTACCCAACATCAAGCAATGTTCCGACGAACTTTCGATTGAGTCAAAAGTCGGTGAAGGCACAACCCTGAAGGCAATCGTCAATTTTATTTCCAAGACCTGTGTTGAGGTGAAGTAGGCTAAGTATGCCGCAATATTTTCATTCAGTCAGACTTGATGTTGAAAAGTGTAAAGGATGCACCAACTGTATAAAACATTGTCCAACTGAGGCTATTCGGGTTCATGATGGAAAGGCAGCTATTATGGAGGAGAGGTGTATAGACTGCGGTGAATGCATCAAATGCTGTCCGAATCATGCCAAATATGCCTATACTTCAACACTCGAAAAATTAAAAGAGTTTAAATACAATATTGCCTTGCCGGCTCCTTCATTTTTCGGACAATTTAAAGAAAAAGAGAAAATCGAAGACATTCTCCAGGCTTTTATGCATATCGGTTTTGATGAGGTATTCGAGGTTTCTCTTGCCGCTGAAATAGTGGCTTTTATTGTTCACCAGCAGCTCTCCGAGTCGGGCAATAAGAAGCCGGTCTTTTCTTCAGCCTGCCCCGCGGTCCTGCGCCTTATGCAGATAAAGTTTCCCGGCCTTTTAGAGCAAACCACCCATGTCCTCTCTCCTATGGAAGTAGCTGCCCGCATTGCAAGAGGGGAGGCGGCAAAAAAAACCGGTATTGCCTATGACGAGATAGGTGCTATATTTATCACGCCTTGTCCGGCAAAGGTTACGGAAGTAAAGCAACCCATCGTGACTAAGCATTCTGCTGTCAACGGGGTTATTGGTGCCAACCTTATATATAAGGATATTATAAAAAACCTGTATAAGGGGCCTGCCAATGATAATGGTGCTCATACAAACGGGTGCCATATGCATAAAGCGACAAGACTGGGTATGTCCTGGGGGTACCTGACAGGAGAATCAAAAAGTATTGAACTCGGTACAACATTGGCAGTTAGCGGTATTCACAATGTCATAAGTCTCCTTGAAGAAATAGAACGTGGAGAATTGCAGGATGTAGATTTCATTGAATTACAGTCCTGTAATGCCGGATGTGTTGGAGGCCCCCTTAACATTCAGAACAGTTTTGTAGGCAGGGTTCATTTAAGGGATCTTATTACGCGTTATGGTTCGCAACTGTCTTATTACAGTAAAGAAGAACTTTGTGCTGTTTATGAACAGAGGCATTTCGAATCTACGGAGCCTATTTTGCCGCGTCCTATAATGATTCTGGACGAAGATGTGTCAAAGGCTTTAGTTAAAATGGAACGGCTTGATCAACTTACAAAGGAGTTTCCCGGCCTCGATTGCGGTGCCTGCGGTTCCCCAAGCTGCCGTGCTTTGGCGGAAGACATCATCAGGGGTATTGCCTTTGAAACAGACTGTGTTATCAAATTGAGAGATCGTGTGAATCTGCTGGCACAGGAAATTCTGGATCTCGCGCGTATCGTGCCCCCGGCAATGGCTGTAGATGATTCAGAAAAGAATAATAAATAATAATGAGACTAATCGGTTTACTTGTTTATCATGCATAATATATTCAAAAGAAATGTAGGAGATGCAATATGACCCTTGCCCATTTAGTCGATGACCTTGGTTTTGAAGTTGTAACGGACAAAATAAACATGGACCGGCATATACGAGCCGGCTATGTTTCTGACCTCCTGTCGGATGTAATCGCAAACATTGAAGAGGACTCTGTCTGGATTACCATTCAAAGGCATATCAATATCCTTGGAGTAGCAAAGTTAAAGGACGTTGTCGCTATTGTTATACCGCGCAACCTCCAGATAGAAGAAAGCGTCATAGAAAAGGCGCGGCAGGAGGGTGTTGCGATCCTTCGGGGGACCAGGACAGCCTTTGAGATTTCGGGACTCATTTATAACGCCTTAACAAGAGGTTAGCATCCCGTGGGGAGCTTTTCCTGCGATCTCCACATACACTCAACTTTGTCACCCTGCGGCAGTCTGGATATGTCTCCAAGGGAGATTGTAGAGCAGGCTCTACAGGTTGGTCTCAATGTCATTGCTGTTACCGATCACAATATGGCGGAGAACAGCTATTATGTATGCCAGGCCGCTAAAAAATACGATCTTATTGCTTTGTGCGGTATGGAGCTCCAGACAATCGAAGAAATACACCTGCTTGCTATCTTTGACGATTTCGAAACGGCTTTTGAATTCCAGAATCATATTTACGGGCTGTTGCCTGATATTGAGAATGACTCGAATTATTTTGGTGATCAGGTGGTTGTAAACACGTCTGACGAAATACTGCGTTGCGAGGAGAGACTCCTTCTGAACTCTGTACAAATATCTATTAATGATGCCGTTAAATGGATCAAATCACACGGGGGACTTGCCATTCCTTCTCATATCGACAGTCCGACTTTCAGTATACTGAGCCAGCTTGGTTTTGTACCTGATGATATTCCCTTCGATGCATTAGAGGTGTGCCGCATGGACAAAGTAAAAGACCTCCTGCCTCTTATTATGTTAAAGCATGTTCCTTTTGTTACCTTTTCCGATGCTCACTACCCGGCTGATATCGGGCGGAGGAGAACCTTGCTGGATATGAATGAGGCTACTTGCCAGGCTATAGCAAAGGCTCTGGAGGCCCTCGGAAGTGAGGTTTGATTAAACATGGTAATACAAGAAGATAATAGAATTGAATGGTTGCCGGCATGATGGAAGAACTCTGTTCACACGTTATGGATATTGTTACCAACTCAATAACGGCAAAGGCAAAACACATAGAAGTCTCTATCACCGAAGACCATAAAAAGGGAATTCTCACATTATATATTAAGGATGACGGGGTAGGGATGGACATTGATATGGCCCGGAGGGTACAGGACCCCTTTTTTTCAACGAAGACGGGAAGAAAAGTCGGCCTCGGCATTCCCCTTTTAAAGGGAACCGCGGAAACAACAGGGGGCAGTTTTTCCCTGATTACCGAATTGGGCAGGGGCTCAGAGATTTGCGCTTCCTTCTCCCTTAATCATCCTGATCTGCCCCCTATCGGCAAGCTGAAAGATACAGTGCTTGTTTTGATTGTAGGGAACTCCGAAATAGATTTTACTTTTAGACATAAGGCAGATGAGAAAGAATTTGTTTTAGAAACGTCTGTCATTAAAAACATTCTTGGAGATACACCTTTAACAAGTCCTGAAGTAATAAATTTTTTAATTAATTATCTTGACGAGAACTTGTAAATTAATATAGATTGTACTTAACTTCACAAGGAGGGCAACGCATGAATCTCGAAGAACTTAAAAAGATAAGAGAAAAAGCGCAAAAGGATGTGGAATTAAGGCAGAAAGAGTCAAGAATAAGAATAGTTGTCGGTATGGGAACAAGCGGTATTGCAACCGGCGCGAGAGAAGTATTGAAAGCTTTTATCGAAGAAGTTGGCAGAAGAAACATCCATGATGTTGCCGTTACTCAGACAGGAGAGCGCGGCCTGTCTTCACAGGAACCCATGGTTGAGGTATTTGAAGAAGGGAAACCCGTAGTTGTCTATGGAAACATGAATGCGGAGAAAGCAAAACGGGTAGTTGTCGAACACGTTGTTAATGGTAATCCGGTGTCGGAATTTGCGGTCGAAGTTATTTAATCGATAATAAGGAGGCCAACCTTGTACAGAGACACAATACTGAAAAAATTTAAACCTACTCTGGAGAATTTATTGTATATTCTTCATGATCTCCAGGATAATAATCCTCAGAGATATGTTGCACCTGAGGATGTTCAAGCCTGTGCTGATTACCTGAATGTCCCATACAGTTATGTCCATAGCGTAGCAGGTTTTTATACCATGTTCAGTTTGAAACCAAGGGGTCGCAATATTATACGTCTCTGCGAATCACCCCCCTGTCATTTGATGGGCTCAAAATCACTTCTTGACTATCTTAAAGGAACACTTAATGTAGATGTCGGGGGAACAACGAAAGACGGAATGTTTACTTTGGAGCTGACAAGCTGTCTCGGGGTATGCGGAGTAGCCCCGGCCATGATGCTTAACGAAGATATGTACGGCAATCTCACACCGGAGAGAGTTGACGACATCCTGAAAAAGAGGAGAGAAGAACTATGAACCTCGTAAGAAATCATGTGTTAATCAGTATTGATGCAGGCACTATCATGTCCGGAGCCCGTGCTGTTGAAAAAGCTCTTATAGAAGAGATAGAAAAGCAGGGTCTTTCCGAAGAAATCTCTGTCCTGGAGACGGGAAGTGTCGGAGCTACAGGTCAGGGAGTTATTATAGTGGTATACCCCGAAGGGGTTTATTATGCTAATGTGACCGTTCATGATGTACCCGAACTTGTTGAGGAGCACCTTTTAAAAGGCAGGCCGCTGAAGAGGCTTATTCTTTCTGAGATACCGAAGCAGCATATTATCAAGAAAGGAAAATCAGGGCTTCTCAAGGAGCAGCCGCGCATAGTCCTCAAAAACAGTGGCGTTATCAACCCTGAAAGCATTGATGAATATATTGCCTCAGGAGGATACGAGGCCATCGCAAAGGTTTTTACGATGAAGCCTGAGGCCGTTATTGAAGAAATGAAGCATTCCGGTCTTATAGGCCGGGGAGGTGCCGGTTTTCTTACAGGGATGAAATGGGATTTTGCACGACAGGCACCGGGTACTCCGAAATATTTTATCTGCAATGCTGACGAAGGAGAACCGGGTACCTTTAAAGACAGACTTATACTGGAAGGTGATCCGCATAAACTTATTGAAGGAATGATAATAGGCGGCTACGCTGTCGGCGCTAACGAAGGTTTTGTTTATATTAGAGGTGAGTATTCCCTGTCGATTGAGAGGCTGGAAAAAGCCATAGCACAGGCAAGGGCATACGGATTGCTTGGAGACAACATACTTGAAAGCGGGTTCAGTTTTGATATCAATATCATGAAAGGCGGCGGAGCCTATGTATGTGGAGAAGAGACCGCTCTTATCGAATCCATGGAGGGCAAGAGAGGTCATCCACGATACAAACCGCCATATCCTGTAGTAGAAGGATTTCGCCGTAAACCAACGGTTGTTAACAATGTAGAAACCCTGGCCAATGTATCGGAGATTATCCTTAACGGTGCCGCATGGTTTAGAGGATATGGCACTGAAAAGTCTCCAGGGACAAAGGTTTACACAATTATCGGTCATGTTTCCACGCCGGGACTTATTGAGGCTGAGATGGGAACAACGCTGCGTGATATTATCTTTGAATATGCCGGCGGTATAAAGGACGGAAAGAAGTTCAAAGGTGCTCTTGTAGGCGGTGCGGCAGGTGCTTTTATAGGTCCGGAAATGCTGGATGTTCCCATGGATTTTATTAATTTGAAAGAATATTCAGCCGTTCTCGGTTCAGGCGCAATCCTTGTTATGGACGAAACAACCGATATTGTCGGTATGTTACAGAGCGTACTTCACTTTTTTAAGCACGAATCGTGTGGGCACTGCATTCCATGCAGGCTAGGGACTGCACAGCTTGCGAAGATTATAGACCGTATAGCGTCATCAAAAGGAACCAGGGAAGACGTTGATGTTATGCTCAAAATGTCGGATGTTATGAGAGATACCTCTTTTTGTCCATTAGGACAATCTTTATATCTACCAATTTCCAGTTCCTTGAAATATTTTAAAGATGAAATAATGGCAAGGGCTCAATAACGTTGAGTCCGTAAAACCATTGTGCAGCAAGGAGACAATTGATGATCAAAGCAAAAATAAATAATGTTGATGTGGAAGTACCGGAAGGTACGAGCATTCTTTTGGCAGCACTTAAAGCAGGTTTTAAGATCCCCACATTGTGTAATCATCCCGATCTCGTTCCTGAGGGGCAGTGTGGCATCTGTGTTGTTGAGATTGATGGTATACCAGGACTTAAACGTTCCTGTATGACGCCATTAGCGGAGGGTATGAAAGTTCGTACCAACACATTGAAGCTTATGGCCACAAGAAAAAGACTCGTAGAACTTATACTTACAAACCATGATACGGACTGTCTTACCTGTATAAAGAGTCAGAGTTGCGAACTGCAGTCACTGGCGGCTCTTTTAGGGATTAATACAATAGAATATCCCAAGTTTGAAGAAAAACTTCCTATTGATAGCTCAAGTGTTTCTATTGTAAGGGATCCTAATAAATGTGTTCTCTGCGGAAGATGTGTGCAGGTATGTTCAAATATTCAGACAGTGAACGCCCTTGCGATAAACAACAGAGGTTTTGATACAGTTATTTCAACGGCCTTTGACGCGGGGCTCGGGAATAGCGTTTGCATCAACTGCGGTCAATGTGTTGTCCATTGCCCCGTAGGTGCTCTATATGAAAATAGCCAGGTCGATAAAGTCTGGGAAGCGCTGAACGACCCCGATAAATTCGTTGTCGTTCAGGAAGCTCCTGCTGTCAGGGCAATGATTGGTGAAGAGTTCGGTATGCCCGCAGGTTCGCTTGTCACAGGCAAAATGCATGCTGCTCTGCGCAGATTAAAATTTGACGCGGTACTTGATACCAACTTTGCCGCTGATTTAACTATTATAGAAGAGGGAACAGAGCTTGTAGCCAGACTCAAATCAGGACAAAACCTGCCTCTTATCACCTCATGCAGTCCCGGCTGGATTAAATTTATGGAAGAGTTTTTCCATGATATGATTCCCCATATGTCCACTGCAAAATCACCCCAACAGATGTTCGGGGCACTCGCAAAGACATATTATGCTGAAGAAAAGGGTGTTGCACCGGAAAAGATTGTGTCGGTGTCGATTATGCCCTGCACAGCCAAGAAATTTGAGTGCTTAAGGCCGGAAATGCGTGCCAGCGGTTATCAGGATGTTGATTATGTTCTTACTACAAGAGAAATGGGCCGCATGTTGAGAGAAGCGGGTATAGATCTTAAAGAAATGCCTGATGAACACCCGGATCCGATAATGGGTGACTACACGGGTGCGGGTACGATTTTTGGTACGACTGGAGGTGTAATGGAAGCAGCGCTTCGTTCGGGCTACTTTCTTGCCACAGGCCGTGAACTGGAAGACCTTGATATCACCTCTGTGAGGGGTTTGAAAGGTATCAAAGAGGCTGAGATTGATATCGATGGTACGAAATTGAAGGTTGCAGTTGCCCACAGCGCAGGCAAGGCAAGAAAACTTCTCGAAAGGGTTAGAGACCAGATTAAAAATGAGGGGAAAAGTGAATACCAGTTTATAGAAGTTATGGCATGCCCTGGCGGTTGTGTCGGCGGCGGAGGCCAATCATGGGGCAGCAATATGGCAAAAAGAGCGCGCAGAGGCGAAGCACTTTATGCGGAAGATAAATCACTGCCTCACCGGCGATCTCACGAGAATCCCGAGGTGACGACAGTATACGAGAAGTTCCTGGGTAAACCCAATGGGGAAAAAGCCCACAAGCTGCTACATACACACTATCATAGACGGAGTACCGTGGACGGGAAGGTCCTTCTCGGATAATAATAGACTTCAAGAAGAGATAAATGGAGGTGTAAGAAAATGGCTGTGGAAGAAAAACAATGTCAATGTTCCGATATGCAGGAGGAGGATCTATATTCAAAATTGGATGAGATTATAAACGATCATAAAGGTAAGCCGGAAGATCTGATTGTGGTGCTCCACAAGGCTCAAAACCTTTTCGGTTACTTGCCTGAAAAGGTTCAGAAAAAGGTTGCCGAAGGGCTTGATGTGTCAATAAATGAGGTTTGCGGGGTAATTACATTTTATAACTTTTTCTCTACCGTACCTCAAGGAAAACATAGTGTAAAAGTGTGTCTTGGAACGGCCTGCTATGTTAGAGGATCCCAGAAAGTTTTAGAAAAAGCAGAAAAAGAGCTTGGTATTAAAACTGGCGGGACAACGGAAGACCGGAGATTCTCTCTGGGCGTTGTTCGTTGCATCGGAGCGTGCGGTCTGGCACCGGCCATGCTGGTCGATGAAGATGTTTACGGACGTGTAAAAACGACCAATGTAATGGAAACCGTTGAAAAGTACGAGTAGAGAGGAGGGATAATTATGGATGTATTGCGTGCTCACGTTTTAGTTTGTGCCGGTGCTGCATGTGTCTCTTCTGGCTGCCGTGAAATAAGAGATGCAATCGTTAATGCAGTTCAGGATAAAGGATTACAGGATGAAGTAAAGGTAATAGAAACAGGCTGTATAGGATCATGCGACATAGGGCCTCTGGCTCTCATCTATCCTGAAGGGGTTCTCTACCAGAAACTGAAGAAGGAAGACGCTGAAGAGATTGTCGATGAACATCTTCTGAAGGGAAGAATCGTAGAGAGGCTGCTCTATAAGGAAACTGTAAGTGAAAAGAGGATTCAGTCCTTTAAAGAGATAGATTTCTTCAAGAATCAGGTAAAGATTGTACTTCGCAACTGCGGTGTGATAAATCCGCTTAATATTGAGGAGTATATAGGAAGGGACGGTTACTTTGGTCTTGCAAAGGTTCTTACGGAAATGACCAGGGATCAGGTCATAGATGAATTGAACAGATCGGGACTTCGCGGGCGCGGCGGCGGAGGTTTCCCAACATACCTGAAGTGGAAATTTGCTCAGCAGGCGCCCGGTGATGTCAAATATGTTGTTTGCAATGCCGATGAAGGTGACCCCGGCGCATTCATGGATAGAAGTGTTCTGGAAGGCGACCCCCACAGTGTTATAGAAGCTATGGCGATTGCCGCTTATACAATAGGCGCTCAGCAGGGTTATGTATATGTCCGTGCCGAATATCCGCTCGCTATAGAGAGGCTTACCTGGGCAATAGGACAGGCACGGGAATATAAATTCCTTGGCAAGGATATACTTGGCACCGGCTTTAATTTCGATCTGGACATAAGAATTGGTGCAGGAGCTTTTGTTTGCGGCGAGGAAACAGCGCTTATGAGGTCCATTGAAGGCAAGCGAGGCGAGCCGAGGCCCAGACCGCCTTTTCCGGCTATAAAAGGACTTTTTGATGTGCCTACTGTTCTTAACAATGTTGAAACATATGCAAATATACCGGCAATTATTGTAAATGGCGCCGAATGGTATGCGCAATACGGAACAGAAAAAAGCAGGGGAACAAAGGTTTTTGCGCTGGCAGGGGCTGTGAATAATACGGGTCTTGTTGAAGTGCCTATGGGAACACCCCTTGGAGACATTGTCTTTAATATCGGAGGCGGTATTAAAGATGGAAAGAAATACAAGGCAGCACAGCTCGGAGGCCCCTCCGGTGGTTGTATACCCATTGAGTATCTGAACGTTCCCGTTGACTACGAATCGATTATTGAACTTGGCGCCATCGTGGGATCCGGCGGCCTTATTGTGGCCGATGAAGACACCTGCATGGTTGACTTCGCGCGTTTTTTTATGGATTTCATACAGCACGAGTCCTGCGGCAAATGCCCGCCATGCCGTATCGGTACAAAAAGAATGCTGGAGATATTAAAAAGGATTACACGGGGAGAAGGCAAAGCGGAAGATATCGATAATTTGATAGAATTATCGGAACGCATCAAGGATGCCGCTCTCTGTGGGCTTGGTCAGACGGCTCCAAACCCGATTCTTTCTACGTTAAGATATTTTAAACATGAGTATATGGAGCATATTGAGGACAAACATTGTCAGGCTGGTGTTTGCAGCGCGCTTTTTGATGCCCCTTGTCAGAATGCCTGCCCGACTGATCAGAACGCATGGGGTTATGTAACGCTTATCAGTGAAGGAAAATTTGAAGAAGCGATTGCTCTTATCAAAGAAGCCAACCCGTTGCCCGCTACACTTGGCCGTGTATGCGTGCATCCATGTGAAAATAAATGCCGACGCGGGCAGATTGACGAAGCAGTAGCTATATGTTCGCTGAAGCGCTTTGCTGCGGATGTGGATATGAGTTCAGGAGGGTGCTATACACCAAAGCCTGAAGCATTAAAAGACAAAAAGGTCGCTGTCATAGGCGCCGGACCCGGTGGCTTGGCCGGTGCATATTTTCTTGCATTAAAGGGTTATAATGTAACAGTCTTCGAGGCATTGCCTGTAGCAGGCGGAATGCTTGCAGTGGGTATACCTGACTATCGTCTTCCGAGAGATGTACTTAATAAAGAAATTAAGGCAATAACCGATCTCGGTGTTGAAATAAAATACAACTGTGCACTTGGAAAAGATATTACAACAGAGAAATTATTTGCAGACGGTTACAGCGCGATTCTCATGGCTACCGGGGCACATAAAGGCCAAAAATTGAATATCCCGGGCGAGGATGCAAATGGTGTTGCTGATGGCGTCACTTTTCTGCGAGATGTAAATTTAAACAAGACAAAGAAAGTGTCCGGTAAGGTAGTTGTGATCGGAGGCGGAAATGTGGCTATCGATGCAGCGAGATCAGCGCTGAGATTAGGTGCTGATGAAGTCACGATTCTATACAGACGGGCGAGGGAAGATATGCCTGCCTATAAAGAAGAAATTGAGGATGCAGAGCAGGAAGGAATAAAGATCCAGACCCTTGTTGCACCAGTAAAGATTATAACCGGTGGTAATAATGCTACCGGAGTTGAGTGCGCCCGCATGTCGCTGGGCGAGTTTGATAAAGGCGGCAGGAGAAAACCTATACCGGTCGTCGGGGCGGAATTCTCTATTGATGCCAATCTTGTGATTGCGGCTATCGGTCAGGTGGCGGACCTCTCTTATCTAAACGGCGATGGTGTTACAGTGACTAAAAACGGTACTATTGAAGTGAACATGAAAACACTTGCAACGGTAAAAGAGGGGATCTTCGCCGCAGGCGACAACGTCAGGGGCCCTGCCACTGCTGTGGAAGCGGTGGGCGACGGCAAGAAAGCAGCCATGGCCATTGATAAGTATCTAGGAGGAGACGGAGAACCGCTTAATGTATACCGGGATGAGCTTGTTAAGCTGGTTGTTGGATATAATGAGGCTGAGTATCAGAAGGAGATGGCGAGGATTAAAATGTCACACATGGCCCCATCGGCACGGATCAGAAACTTTGAGGAAGTAGTTCTCGGTTATGAGCAGAGCGCTGCAGTGGAGGAGGCGAAACGCTGTCTGCACTGCTATTTACGGGAAGAGGAGTAGTTTCTGAATACGCGACAAGGAGTGTGAATTGCTATGATAAGTTTAAAGATAGACGGCCGTAATGTAGAGGTTGAAGAAGGTTCGACCATACTTGAGGCAGCGAAACAGGCAAATGTGCATATCCCTACACTTTGTTATCTCCCAGAGGTTCAGCAGGCTATTGGGGCCTGCAGGGTTTGTCTCGTGGAGGTAGAAGGTAACAAGGTGTTGCAGGCCTCTTGTGTAGCCCCTGCTGTGTCAGGCATGTCGGTTTTGACAAATACGGAGCGTGTAAGGAAGGCACGCAAATTCACTGTTGAAATGCTGCTCTCAAACCACCCCTTCGAATGTTTGACCTGTAAAAGAAACCTGAATTGTGAACTGCAGAGTCTTTCCTCAGATCTGGGTATCAGAGATATACGATTTATTGGCGAAAAAAGCAACGGTCGCATTGATACTTCTTCCCCGTCTATTACTCGCGACCAGAGTAAATGCATACTATGCCGGAGATGTATTACTGTATGCCATGAGATACAAGGAGTAACGGCGCTCTGGACCCAGGGAAGGGGTTTTGATGCAGTGGTGGGTCCATCATACGACAGAGATATTGCTGATGTAGCCTGTACAAACTGTGGGCAATGTGCCCTCGTGTGTCCTGTCGGAGCCATTACTGAGCATGAATATATAGATGAAGTATGGGCGGCATTAAATGATCCGGCAAAATTCGTTGTAATCCAGGACGCGCCCGCTGTAAGGGCCGCTCTTGGCGAAGAATTCGGTTATGCCCCGGGAACACTTGTTACCGGCAAGATGCTTGCAGCAGTGAGAAAACTTGGTTTTGCACGGATTTTCGACACAAACTTTACCGCCGACTTAACAATCCTGGAAGAAGGTACGGAAGTATTGAAAAGAGTGAATGAGGGCGGTGTGTTGCCTGTTATTACGAGTTGCAGTCCGGGATGGATAAAATTTATTGAACATTTCTATCCTGAACTTCTCCCGAATCTTTCAACATGCAAGTCCCCGCAGCAGATGATGGGTGCCTTGATTAAGACTTACTATGCTGAGAAAGCAGGTATTGATCCGAAAGATATGATAGTTGTTTCTGCTATGCCCTGCACTGCGAAGAAATTTGAATGCCAGCGTCCGGAAATGAGATCCAGCGGGTATCAGGATGTTGATTATGTAATCACTACCAGAGAGCTTGCAAAGATGATTAAACAGGCAGGCATTGATTTTGATAATCTGGAAGATGGAACCTATGACGATCCATTGGGTGAATACACAGGCGCGGGAACCATATTCGGGGCAACCGGCGGGGTTATGGAAGCTGCCCTGCGTACGGCTTATGAAGTAGCAACAGGAAAAGTCCTTGATGATGTTAACTTTACCATGGTAAGAGGACTTGAGGGAGTCAAAGAGGCAGTGATTCCCGTTGAAGGGATTGGTGATGTACGTGTTGCTGTAGCTCACGGCTTAAGCAACGCAAGAAAAATTCTTGAAAAAGTGAAAGAAGGCAATGTCCAGTATCACTTTATTGAAGTTATGGCATGTCCCGGCGGCTGCGTAGCAGGCGGCGGCCAACCCTTGCCGGTAAGTAACGACAAAAGAACTCGCAGGGCACAGGCTTTGTATATGGAGGACTGCTCTATGACACTTCGTAAATCCCATGAAAGCCCTTCAGTTAAAAAAATATATGAGGAATTCTTAGGGGCGCCGCTTGGTGAAAAATCACATCATTTGCTGCATACAAAATATACCCCGAGAGATAAATTCTAAATAATATATGTGTTAAAAACAAAAAACCCTGCCGTAACAGCAGGGTTTTTTGTTTTTAACACGAAATAGAACACCCATAAGTAAGCAAAACAGGCATCCGCTGCAACGGGCATAAACATCCTAAGCCTATGCATACCTGCTGTCTTTAATCTGTTCAATAAACAGTTTCTCTAATTGTCCAAAGAAAACAGTTTTTATTAACTTATCCGCATTGCCCATTGCATCTTCAATACTCTCATCAAGATTTATTGAACCCAATAGAGGAATGCTAAGATCACTTATTTTATCCGGGAGCGCAGAAAACTCCTTTGTCCTCATATTTTCAAGAATGCCGATGACTGGTATATTGAGTTCCACGAGTATTCTCAGTTCTTTTTTCATGACATCGATTGCAATCTTTGAGGGTGTTGTAACGACAAGAAACTCCATTCTTTTGATCAGCCGGATTATATCAAGTATCGAATCACTGATGCCCGGAGGCATATCAAGGATCAGCACATCCAGTTGACCCCAGATTGTAATTGTCAGTAATTCAATAATAATATTTGATATATCCTGCCCTCTCAGGGGTGACGGATTATTGCCTGAAAAATATATAATGGACATATACTTAATCCCGTGAATTTCCGGCGGGACAAGTCCTTTGTCTTCTTTCGGATATAGACCTTCTGCTCCGAGTATAACGTGTGTAGAGGGACCGCTCAGATCAAGGTCTAACAGACCTGTTCTGCAGCCGTTCTTTGCCATGCATAATGCAAGTGCGGAAGCCACGGTACTTTTGCCGATCCCTCCTTTGCTGCCTGAAACGGCAATTATCCTTTTTATACCACCCAGCCTTTTACTGATAATGTGCAGTCGGGGGTCTATCATACCTCTCCTTCAATGCTCTCAATCCATACGCCCCGGCCTTTTCTGATATTGAAATCAGGGCTTCCGCAGGAAGGACATCTGATATAGGTATGTGCAATTTCCGGGATGAAGTGAATAGCTTCCGCATCATCTTCCTGCATCTTCCTCATATGTTCTTTAAAGCTCCATTCACTTTCGCATGTATTGCATTTCAGAGTGCATGGTTCTGTTTCAAGCACAATGCTTGCTTTATCTACAGCGAGTTCATATGATTCAAGTACCGTATCAATGGCAAATCTGAATATTTCAATATCTATCTGCTGCAGTTCGCCTATTTTAAGCGTAACACGCGATATTCGGCTGAGGTTATTTTTATTTATTTCATCTGAAATAGTACAGATGACCGATTCTGCCAGTGCCCATTCATGCATTTTTAAATCCTTAAAGTTTTAAATGTATAACACGGATAAACGATGAATTGGAAACATAAATTAAAAATGCCTGCCGCAAAATAGGCAGGCATTTTTAATTTTATTCACAATGATTTCTAATGATGGTGTGTGGTAGGTGTTGTACTACTACTACTGCTTGAAGTTGCTGCAGCTATGCCAGCTCCGATTGCTGCTGCACCGCCAGCCACGGCCGCTACTGTACCGGCACCAATGCCTCCTGCAACCCCAGTACCACTGCCAGCACCGGCAGCACCTGCGCCTGCACCGCCTGCACCGGCAGGCATTGAAACGCCAAGCTGACCCATAACACCCTGAATTACAGCCGGACTAAACGCTGCGGCAGCAGTAGGTAGAGCACCGGCAGCAACGACGCTAAAATTACCTGCAGCCACGGTAGCAATCTGTGTCGGAAATGCAGGGCTTAAAACAAAAATGGATTGATTTAATGCATAGAAAGAGCTCTTCGCAGCGCTCTGGACCGCTAGTTCCACAAGTGTTAGCCATGCCGTTCCCCTTGCCCCTGCGACTGCTGTTGGGGTATGCACCTCAAATTTTGAATTCGGATTGAGAAATTTTTCAACGTTTGTGTGCAATGTGCCGACTTTAAGAAAGACAACGCCACTCCTTTTGTCTTTGTCAAGCAGGTATTCCGTCATTTCAAGGTTCGAATTCTGACCCACGCTTAGCAATGAATCATCAGTTAACAATAGTTTTGCCCGTGCCTTATCGCCTGTTGTTATGACATCCTTCGTCTCGACAGCGTCCCCGACCTTCGGCTTAATGGTTGCCTTCGCCCTTACCAGCGAAACATCCCCTCTTATTTCATTAAATTTTCCGATTGTATCGGCAAAAAGCGGGAATGGTAATAATATCTGCAGAGCTAAAAGAAAAACAAAAAAACGAACGGCCAATTTATGCTTCTTCATAAACACCCCCGCATATTTTATTAAGATATAATAAAAAGCTATTTTAGTAGCATAGTGCCTTACAACACAATCGTCAAGAAAAAAATTTATCCGCCTGCAATAAGGGGAATCAGGAAAACCTCCGAGTTGTCGGGTACCCTGGCCCTTGAAAAGTCGTGGCCGGGGACGGTCTTGTTATTAATGCGTGCCACTGTGTAGGGGTAGGGATCACCCAGTTCCTTAAGGAGATCGGCAATGGTCATACCTTCGCGCCAGGGGAACTCTCTGTCGGATATCCTTACCATCTAAACCACCCCGTTAGTCCTTAACACGTCTATGACTTCCGGGAAGTCAATCCCGAGTCTTCTTGCTGTCTCAATAGTGGGAATACCGTCTTTTGTCCATCCCCTCCGTTTGTAAACTGCATCTTTAAGTTCCTCATATCTTTGTTCACGCAGTTCACGCAGTATTTTTAACTTTTCTGCCGTCTGTTTCCCGTCGATGTCAATTTGATGTATGTCCTTTAATTGTCCGTCATAACGCTCGGATCTCGATTCATACTCTTCTGATGTCACGGGTCCCATGGCGCGATAGGGGATTTTGTCGTGCTCGCGCCGTCCGAATCCCATCTTCAGGTTGAAAATCTTCTGGAAATTGTAAACCCTCTCGCTCATTGTGATCAGATCATCAGGGTCCAGCTTCCGCCCTGTAACAGCGTTGAAGTATCTTGTGTACCATCCCACATGCTGTATTACCTTTGCAGGTTCTTTTGTCTGTTTGTTATCCGGAGGCACAACGTCATTCCAGGGAAGTTTGCATAAGCCGCAGAGCCCGAACCAGGTGCGGAACATGGGAAACCAATGAAGGGCCTCTGCTTTTTGTTCGAATGTAGGCATAAAATTGTGAACCATGTCCAGAAAGATCAGCCACGCCTCGTCGTGCTGTGGTCCTTTAAGGGCTAAGCCGTAGCCGCCCTGCTGCGCCAGGGATTCCTTGGGCATATATTCCGAGAACTCAAGACCCTTGGCTTCCATGCCGATATCTTCCATAACTGATAGGTTCGCGCCATATTCTGTAGAAAATATATGCTTCATTCTCCGCACTCCCTGTCCCACAATTGCGCCGAAGCCATCACCTCTTGCCATCTGGTGGACCAGTTCAAGGGCTGCCCGACCGTTGCCGAAAGAAAGGTCCATACCGCCTGTATGCGTTTTATTGATGAAGCCCGTTTCAAAGCACTCCATGGCGAAGGCAATACCGGTGCCGACAGAGATGGAATCAAGGCCGTAAGTGTCGCAATAAAAATTCATTTCCACAACGTGAAGCGGATCAAAAACCCCCAGGTTTGAACCGCACCCTGCAATCGTTTCATACTCCGGCCCGTCTACAAAAACCTTTTTCCCCTTATAGGGACCGGTGGAAGGTATAAAATCTTTTATTCCATGGGCACAGGCCAGGGTGCAGCCAACCCAGCATCCGTCATAGCCCTTATCGAAGAGAGCCCTGTAAACTTCCATACCCATATCAGGGGCCTTAGGATGTTGGCCGTAGCGGAAGTTATTGGTGGGCAGAAGATCATAGTCATTCATGATGGTCACAAGATGGGCAGTGCCTACGCTTGACATCTGGTTCTGCTTGGGATCCTGGTCAACAATCTCCTGTGAGTGTAGTTTTGCAACCTCTCTCAATGATGCTTCATCGGCCGGATTGTTCATGGCCACCGTTACCGTATCCCATCGGGCCACTACAGCCTTCAAGCCTTTATCTGCGAAAACTGTTCCCAGCCCTCCGCGCCCCGCCTGTTTAAGTCTGGTTCTTGACCTTTTTACATCATACCAGGAGAAGTTAAGGCAGCCGATAAGGCTGTGTCTGGCGCCCTGTCCTGTAGATACTACGGAGATGTTTCTAGGTTTATCCTGCCCGAAGTGGCTCGTTAGAATTTCCGATATTTCATAAGCCTCCTCAGGCAGCCCTTCTACCTCAAGAATTTGAATCTGTTGGTTAATGCCGTCGATTAAAACGACGGTAGGCATATCGGTCTTGCCATGTATTTCAAGGGCGTCAAATCCTGAAAATTTCAGGTAAGGGCCGAAATAACCGCCCACATTGGAATCCATGACAGAGCCTGTTGTAGCGGAAATGGATGTGACGATACTTTTACCCGAACCGGGATATATGGGTGTCCCGCCCAATGGCCCGCAGGCAATGCAAATTGCATTCTCCGGATCGTTCCATTTAGTTGTGCCTTTAACTGCATTCCACAGGAGCCAGAGATCAAACCCTTTTCCTCCGACAAAAATATCTTTCATTTTATCGCTGACGGGCTTGGCAGAGATTTCCGAATCAGAGAGATTTATGTGAAGAGTCTGGTTGGCATATCCTTTTTCAATAACAGGCCTGTTATAATGCAGTGTTTTAATCTCTTTTATCTTTAAATCAGTCATTTATTGTATTCTCCTTTTTTTCCGGCGATGGTTGCTATGCTTCCTGGAGCACCTTAATGATTGTATTTTCAACCATGTCTTTTACCTTTTCCTTATAGGCCAGCATATGAGGAGAGGCAAGATGGTCCCGAAGTGCATCGAGATTATCCCATTTCTCAATAATTGTGACAACATGTTCATCAAACGCCTGCGGAGGCAGGCCGGAGTCTATATCTATTGCAGGCAGATATTGGATGCATCCCTTCTCTTCTATGACTTTTGGTATATTAGATTTGAATATTTCAAGATACTCGTTAATCCTGCCCGTCTTCACACGTACTGAAGCAATCACATGAATCATAAATGTGCCCTCCTTGTTTATAATTGTAACATGCTTGTTTTGTGCTGAAAAGTAAAAAAGCAAATACCTATGCGTAACTCATCTTTTCATCTTTTATTATTATGATATCTTATGTTAGGATGTCCCTTTAATAATAACTTAATGTGGGGGAAGATTTTGAGATGTTACATTCCCGGAATGAAAATTCTGCTCTGCATAATAACGTTATGCCTGATAACCGGTATGAGCGTTCAGGCAGGCAACAGTATCGAGGCAGCCGGTCAGGTCCTGACCCTTGTTCTACCTGCCGCTGCAGCTGGATTAACAGCCGGTTTTAAGGATGCTGACGGTGCTTTGCAACTGGTAACGTCTGCGGCACTTACTCTTGGAATTACTTATGGTCTGAAATATACCGTAAACGAGACAAATCCGAATGGCGACAGTTACTCTTTTCCCTCGACGCATACTTCTGTTTCTTTCGCATCTGCTGAGTTTATGCGCAAACGTTATGGCTGGAAATACGGTATACCGGCCTACGCTGCCGCAACATTTGTAGCTGTAAGCCGGGTTGAATCAAAAGAGCACTATGTACATGATGTATTAGCCGGTGCGGCCATCGGAATCGCAGGCAGCTATATTTTTACCAGGCCATATAAAGGATGGAATATTCAGCCGGAAGTTGATCAGAAACACTACCGTATAAGACTGAGCCGTGCATGGTAATTGGCAACAAAATTGACTTGTCAGATATGATAATATCGCAGTAATTCTGTTATGATTGGCGGTATGGCTTTCATCATGCTTTTGATATACGGAGTTGCCCGTATGAACGGAAAACAAAAAGAAATCATAACGGATAATCGTTAAAACCAGCTGAATAGCATATGGGCTTCCCGGTTTCCCGGGGGTAAAATTAAAAGATTATTTGTGGGAATACGTCTGTTAAGTATTTACCGGGATGATTATTTTTAACACATGCAAAGCATTAGACGGTATCGCCAGAATATTACGGGGAGTACGAGTTGTGCTCAAGAAGCCTGATCCAAATATATTTGCTATCGCGTGGTGTTTAGACAAATACCATAGCCATTTGGCTTAAGCAGGAATGTAATGCTAAAAGTGATTGACAAGGGATGCCCTTGTAACATAGGATTAATCGTCAAAGAAACCGAGCACAGGGATGGGACAAAAAGTGCCTGAGGGAATTACGTGAAAAAGTTATTGGTTTATGGTGTGGTATTACTGCTGCTTTTGTGCGTTGGGACAGCTCGAGCCGATTCTACTTTTAACTTTGACCCGGGGAACACTTTCAGCGGCACTGCGCCTACAGGTTTCATGACGGCCGTGTTCTCCGATGTTACCGGGGGAGTTCAGTTGGTGCTTGCCAGCAGTCTGGGGACAGGTGAAAACCTTGATCCAGGGAAGGCATTTTACTTTAATATCAACCCCGGCCTTGTCTTAAGTCTAAGCAACCCTTTGTTTGCGTTGACGGCGAACACCGGCTTTTCCGAGGCAGCCACAGTGATGACAGCGGCAGATGCTTATAAAGCGGATGGGGATGGATTATACGACATTAAGTTTACCTATGCCTCATCGACCAAGGCATTCACAAGCGGACAGTCCCAGACTTACCTGATCACCTACTCTGGCAGTCCCATCAGGGCAAGCGATTTCAACTATCTCAGCGAAGGAAAAGCGGGCTGGTATGCCGCGATGCATGTGCAGAACGTGTCCGGCGGTACGGAAAGCGCTTGGGTAGGTGCAAATATGCCTGTACCGGAAGGAGAATCCTCTATATGGTTTACCATCCTCGGCATGGCGGGTGTTTTGGGCTTGAGCAAAGTATTGAAAGCACGAATCGACAGCCCTGCTGTTTAAATCCTTTGGTCTGATCGGGATTACAGGTATCAGCTGGAGCTTTATAAGTTAAATTAAATCATATTTCAAAACAAAGCAGGTCAAATTTGATCTGCCCTTTCATTTTGTGATGTCCAATTATTTTCAATTATACTGCAGGATTCTTCGTTGAGGCATTCATAGTTTACACCTCCTTTAGCAATAAACAAGTTTGCTTTTTCAACAAGAGATCTCACACGTGGCGAGACTTTCACAAGAATAGTACCGCAATCGGTTTTCTTCCATGAAATATTTGATCCGGTACTTTTCTTTTATAGCAAGCCAGCCGACTCCAAGTGACATTTTAATACAATCGGGCCAGATAAACATAAGAACTCCTTTAATGGTAATTAGCTGCAACGATAAAGTCATAATACGATTTGCTTTTTGGCTGAAGCAATATATTTAAAGGATATATGCCGGTTTTGTTGTTTCTTTTGAGGTATAAATTGAATATGTATGCAGCAATAAAATAAATACAGGGAAGTTACACAGTACAATATTCCTAAGAAATCTGGTCATTACCGAATAATCATAGCCTCGTTTATTCTTTTGAAATTGGAGTTGCAGATGCTGTGGCATAGTCAAGATTGGTAATAATTCCGAATGGGATTGGCCCACAGATTCAGAGCGTCTCCTTATATGCTTACCCGGCACGGGTATCCTTATGGCGGGTGCATGTCATGCCTTCGAAAAAACTTATTTTAAAAATAGAACCGACCAATTTTCCTGGAAGAGAAAACCAGCTTTAGCTATTATAGTGGCAGATAGTGAATAATATTCACCATAGAGAGCTCTGATAAATCATAAAGGACAAAAGCAATAATAACCAAGTTATATTAATATGATATGGTTATTAATAACAATTGCTAAATTAATATAAAAAAAGTCTTGACAACCATAAGGCAATAAGATAAGGTTGATTATGAAGCATATTCACGATTGTGGTCTAAGTAATTTAACCAAGTAATGGCTGGTTGATTTAATAGAGGGGCTATGAGTGAAAAATGTTCAATGTAAATCATAAAAAACCGAAAAATTACTCTGATCAGACAGAACAGTTCATGTCCCGAAGCCGGGCCACAGATTTTACCAGATTATTCAAACAACAAGGAGATTTGTTTACAATGGGAGACTGCACACCGGGCAGAAAAAATTGCCTGGTATAAAATGCTATTGGTAGAGTTATATTATTGAATGATATTCATTATAGGAGGTTTTAATGGCATATGACATAACAACTTGGAAAGATTTCAAGAATTACCAGAGTGCCTGCTACAGGAATTATGTAAATGATTCTGAAGGCCTTCGCTGCATGGGCTCTACCTGGAGTCCGCTGGCTCCCCTGAAGGGACTGGGCGATGATATATTGATGATAGGCGGCGAGCCGCACGCCGCGTCAACGGCCGGGACATTCCCCGAAGAGGCCCGTGAGGATATTTCAGCTTCTGAAGTCGCAGGGATAGGCTTTCACTCATGCAGTTACCTGAAACTCTTTGTAGGGGAAGTGGTACGCGATAGAATAGGGATTACAGATGGAACCATTAAACAAGGATATCCCAAACCAAATTTGATCTGGACTACACATTTGTGCAATCTGCATGCAAAATGGTACCAGGAAGTTTCAAGGCGTTTAGGCGGCATACCCATGTACGCGATAGACATGATCGGCGGGGGAAATGCGGAGAAAGACCCTAAAATTGTAAAATATGTGTGCGACCAGATGGAACAGGGGATACAATGGCTTGAGAGAATAACCGGCAGGGATTTCTCCGATGAATTGTTCATCAAGGCAACGAGAAACGAGATCAAGGTCCTCGTTTTATGGGGCAATATATGTGCATTAAACAGGCACAGCCCCGCACCTTTGGATGAGCGCCGTCTTATAGCTCTGTTCCCGCCGGCCATGGTAGACAGAACAACTGATGAATGCGTGCGGTTATATGAGGCATTGCTAAAGGAAGTGAGATACATGGTTGAGACCGGACAAAGTGTGGCTCCGAATCAACGATACAGAATAGTCTATTTTGGGCTGGCACATACTTACGGTCATCCGGAAATGGCAAGAATCCTTAGAGATGCCGGGGCCGAGATTGTAGCCTCAGTTTATACCTTTGGCACGGCGGGTAATTTCAAGGGAATTGTAAATGGAAGCTGGACATTTGATCCCATAGACCCTGCATGGGTCGATGAACTGGATTTGTCTACCAGAAGAAAAGCGATAACCGAGCTTGCAAAAATAGTCCTGGGCTGGCCAACCTGGCAAGGGGTAAGGTCCTACTGGGCACTGGAATCAATGGCTCAGGCAATGATAAAAGAATATAAAGCAGACGGGCTTTTGCTGGCGCCTTCCCGTAGTTGCGAAACTGATTTCAGGAATGGTTATGTAGGAATGCAGCGCATTTTTAAAAGTAAAATTCCAACCATAGAATACGATAGCGACCAGGTAGATGTTCGAAAAATGGATTTACCAGGGGCCCAACGGAAAACAGAGTTGTTTGTGCATCTCATGGAAGCTCATAAAAAGGAGGTGTATGATAAATGATGAATAATGGCTCTGAAACAATAATAGAACGTTTTCGTTCCATAACTGAAAATACGCATGAATACGCTAAATCCTTACAGGGGAAAGGGAAAATGCTCGCAGGATATATGTGTACCCATGTTCCTGAAGAAATCCTCTATGCAGCCGGGATTATACCGGTGAGAGTTTTAAGTTCCCATGTTTCGCAAGCAATGACAAGGAGCTATATTCATGAAACATACTGCTCTTTTTCACATGATTGCGCATACCAGGGACTGCAACACAATTATGATTACCTGGACTTGATTGTAACGAGCAGCAGTTGCATACATATGGCTGAAGCCTTTAATGTCTGGGTAAGGTTTGCAGGATTCCAGCACAAAAGCTATCTAATGTCATTCCCACATATCATCCATTCTAAGCCTGCCAGTGGGTTTATGAAGGAGTCTTTCGAAGAGTTCAGACAATTTATTGAGAAGTTTTCTAAAAAAACTATAACAGATGATGATATTGAGAGGGCGATTAAAGTTTACAATCACACCAGAAGACTCCTTCAGCAACTTTGGGAATTCTTGAGACGCGACAACTCGCCTATAACCGGACCGGAAGTAGCTACTGTGACTCTTGCTTCTCAGTTAATGGATAAGGAAGAATACAATCAAATGCTGGAGCAACTTATTCAGAGATTAGAAAACAATCCAGGTAAAGCGCCTTCAGGGGTAAGGTTGATGGTAACCGGAGGTGCTTGTGACGACCTGAGAATTTTCGATTTAGTTGAAAACCTCAACTATCGGGCAAGCCTTATATTTATTGATTCATGCACGGCAGCAAGGTATTTCTGGTTTGAAGTGCCCGAGGACAGATCGGACAAGCTTGAAGCAATCGCCGAGGGATATATCAGCAGAATCCCTTGTCCTTCGAAAGACACTGTTCCCGGTACAGGGGAGAAAAAAAGGTTCAGATTCATTCAACAGTTCATCCAGGATTTCAAGCCCGATGGAATAGTATTCCTCTGCCAGAGATTTTGCAGCCCTCAATCGATGGACATTGTGGCACTGAAGCCTATCCTGGATAAGTTGGGCATTCCCTGGACTGAGCTTGAACTTGATACAACCGTACCAGTGACTCTATTTGGAACTCAGTTGGAAGCTTTTGTAGAAACCATAACGGGGGTGGCGCCATGAATATTGGAAAAATTCTGGCTGGAATTGATGCGGGACATGTTGCTACGAAGGCTGTAATCATGAGGGGTCGGGAACTCCTTGGGTATTGCACAGTACCTACAGGATTTGATGTAGTGGATGCTGCTCAAGCGGCGCTAAATTCGGCTTTGAAGAATACCGGAATTTCAGGGAACGAATTGGGAAGAATCGTAGCTACCGGGATATTTAAGGAAATAATTAAGGTTCCGTCTTTGAATGTAACTAAAACTGTGCCCGAATACGTAGCGGATGCTACGGGGGCATTTTTCCTTAATAAGAATTCCAGAACGGTTATCGACATAGGCGGAAATATTCATAAAGCTGTCAGCTATGACCAGGATGGTACTCTCCTGGACGTGATTCAAAATGATAAATGCGCAGATGGTCTTGGCATTTTTTACACCAACATGGCCAATGCCTTAGGATTGAGCGAAGAGGAAATGTCCGAATTGGCACTTAAATCCACCAAAAATCTATCAATCGCTATTCAATGTTCCCTATCGGCTGAATCAGATGCCATTGATTTAATGTGTCAGGGTGCGGATATCGCCGATGTTGCAGGTGCAGTATCAAGATTCATAGTGGAACGTGTTGCCGATATGTGCACGTATATGCCCCTTACTAAAGATATTGTGGTGATTGGAGGATTAGCAAAATCTAGAGCAATTGTTAATCACCTTCCTGATTTAACAAAGAAAGAGGTAAGTGTATTGAAGCTACCGGAATATGTAGGTGCAATAGGCGCGGCGATTAGTGACGGAGGTGAAAAATGAGCGAGCATACTTTAATCAATGAGCATCCGGATTTTGCAAAGGCTCAGGTCATAGTAGCCGGTGTAGATGTTGGAGCAGTGAGCTCAAAATCTGTAATACTGCTCGATGGACAGCCCTGTGCAGTTTCTCAGGTAAAAACCCGAATGCCTGAAGAATCTGCTTCCAGGGCTATAAACGAAGCTTTAGCTAAAACTAATTTTAAGTTGGAAAATATCCATTACATAGTAGGAACCGGTTGCGGGAGGACGCAAGTGCCTTTTGCACATAGAACTATAACTGAAATTCCCTGCGATGCTGCAGGCGCAGTACATATCTGGGGACCGTCTGTGCGTACGGTGCTGGACATTGGAGGTCAGAGCTGCAGGGTCATCCACTGTACAGGAAAAGGCAGAGCAACCGCTTTCCTTTGGAATGACAAATGTGCTGCCGGTATTGGACGCTCCATGGAAGTATTTGCCAATCTAGTGAAGAAAGAAGTAACAGAAATGGGGAACATCGCTCTTCAATCTGATAAGTTTCCTAAGCTAAGCGACTTTTGTTCGGTCTATGCACAGTCCGAGTTTTTTGATTTGATTCGGAGCAAAGCGTCCAAGGAACAGGCAATAGCGGCTTACCACTACGCTATGGCCAAGAGAATTGCCACATTGGCAGCCAGATCAGGTGTGAAACAGGATTTTGTTATTATTGGAGGTTTGGCCAGGAATCCGGGAATAACTGATTGGGTGGAAAAGATCCTTGAAGTAAGAAGGCTGGCTCCAAAACCTGAATGGGATCCTGCGCTGATAACAGCTCTGGGTGCAGCTCTATTTGCGGATACATTCTATAGGCGCCAACAATCTGATGTATCAAAGAAGCCAGAGGAAAGCCAGTGCGCATAGAAAGCTTGAACAAGCTAAGTAAGGCTTTGAAACCTGACTTAAATGGCTGAACTGAATAAGGGAGAAGAAATATGGCAAAACTTGGTGTCACCAGCACTTACAAGGATGTGGAAAATCTGGCGGTTGGGGAAGTACTAGAAAGAAGCTCAGAAATTGTTCCCAACAAGGTATGTGTTTTCTTTAAAGACGACAGTCTTACCTATAAGGGGCTGAATGAGCAATCGAATGCTCTTGCCGCTGCCCTTCAGAAGATGGGGATCAGAAATGGGGACAGGGTTGCGATGTACATGTCCAGTTGCCCCGAATTCTATATTGCTTTCTATGCCCTTCAAAAGATCGGGGCGATTGTCGCCTGGGTAAATGCAGCCTACAGGACCCAGGAACTAATGTTTATTCTCAACAATTCACAAGCAAAGGCGGTTTTTGTGCAGAAAGGGGAGGGTGGTTCGGATAATTTTACCCTCGTCCAGAGCCTGCGAGGCAATCTTCCCTACCTCTCCCGAATAATTGTTATGGGAGGTGGAAAAGGAGAAGGTGTGACGGCATTTGAGGATGCTGTCTCAAGCGGAAGAAAAAAAGGATATATGAAGCCGGCCATTGATATTCGTCGTGATCTTTCGATGCTTATTTACACTTCCGGGACGACGGGAGTCCCGAAGGGCTCGATGATTACCCACTATCAGGTAGTAAGGGGTGGATACTCACATGTACGCGGTGTAAAAGCAACTGCTGATGATGTCTTTCTCGGCATACTTCCACTGGCCCATTCATTCGGTTGCGGTACCGCGCTTATTCAACCGGTTCTGATCCAGGCGTCTGTTATCCTGATGGAAACATTCAGAGCCGAACAGGCATTGGATGCTATCGAATCCCAAAAACCGACGCTCCAGCACGGCTCTCCCGCCCATTACATTATGGAAATGAATCATCCTAACATTGACAGATATGACCTTTCTAGCTTAAGGGCAGGTTACCTTGCAGGCCAGATATGTCCGGAAGAAGTAATCCAATGGGGAGAAGACAGGAATATATACTTGTCATCTTCCTGGGGGAATTCTGAAATAGGTCCCGGAGCAGGCACTATGTGCCCCTTCAGGACACCGATAGAAGTGCGCAAGAAGACTGTCGGTAAGCCGATTCCGGGGACCAGGATAAAAGTTATTGACCCTGATACCGGCAGGCAGGTTGGTACAGGTGAGGTCGGTGAAATGATGGTTAAGGGGCCCAATGTCCTTAAGGGGTATTGGCAGAATCAGCAGGAGACCGACAAACAACTGGAAAAGGATGGATGGTTGCATACCGGGGACCTGGTATCCAAGGATGAAAAAGGTTTTATTACCATGTTCGGAAGAAGCAAGGATTTGATAAACCGCGGCGGGCTGAAAATATACCCCGTTGAGATTGAATCGCTGATTCTGCAGCACCCGCAGGTACAACAGGCCTGTGTTGTTGGGACACCAAACCCTGTTCTCGGGGAAAGCATCTGCGCAGTCATTATACCCAGGGGTGACGCCGACATTTCTCTCACTGAGATTCGTGATTTCCTGAAAGATAAGGTAGCCAGGCACAAGCTCCCCGATGAGTTATCCATTGTTTCGGATTTTCCCAAACTTGCAGGAGGTGTAAAAATAAAAAAATTCGGTGAGGGTGGAGTACAGGAATTAGCAAATATGGATAAAAATAGGCAGAAGATTCGATGAGGGTGACCAGTATATTTATTATTGCCACAACGTTTTACAGAAAACATAACTCACCCGAATAAACGTTGAACCGGAACGAAGAATAGACCGTGCGGGGAGGGTCGATCCTGCCGGATAAGGAGGTGCGGAAAGTTAGAGTATCGTAACCGTTAAGTTGTGCCTGGAGCACCTGACTGCCTCCGGGAAGTCTCATTTTGAGTAAACCTTAAAAAGGAGGGTAATGTAATGGCTAAACAAAGAAGCTTTATGGATCCGCACGAGGTGCCGACTATCCCGGGAACCGAGGGGTGGGAGGATATGTATCCTTACTATTATGTATTCGGCAAGGGCAAGACTGAGAGGGAGAAATACGAAAGCAATCAGTTCTGGTTTTATGACGGCGTTCATTACCCGTTTCCGATGCATCCTCTGGACCTCATATGGGACGACATGTGGCACCTGACGCTCTCCGGATTTGTCAGTAAGGTTTTTGTCATACCTAACTCTAATGGCATCGACCATAAGATACTGAATGGCTACATTTACCTGGCCGGGACATTTCCGCCGAAGGAAGAGGAAGAGAAAAGGGTTCCCTATGTCATGGCAAGGACAGGCCATTACTATGAACGTTATGATGAGTTGTACAAGCTCTGGATAACCAAAATGATGGCTGTCATCGACGAGATGAAGTCGATCCACTTCCCGGGCACACTGCCATGGGTATCAGATGATTCGTATGTTTTTGAACACAAGGGGTACTTCGAAGGCGACGAAATCCTTCGCGGCTACGACAGGATGATCGAACTTGCCCAGAGGGCCTGGCAGCTACACATGGAGATGGATGGCCTGGCATACGGTGGCTATGTGAATTTCATCTACACAATGAGGGATCTCTTCCCGGGTATCACCGATAAGGCCATTGGCCAGATGCTCACCGGTTTCTCCGGCGAGATGTTCAGGCCGCCGGAAGAACTGCAGAAGCTGGCAAAATCTGCCATTGATCTGGGGGTAGCTCAAACCATACAGGGTTACGACAAGTGGACGGACATGGCTGCCAAGTTACATCAGACGGAAACGGGCAAGGAATGGCTGGCCAAGGTGGAAGCGGTGCGTGAGCCATGGTTTGAGATGAGCATCGGCGGCGGCTGGCATCATATGGATGTAGCCTGGAATGACAATCTTGAAGTGCCTCTGGCTCACATAAAGAACTATATCAGGATGCTTGAGAAAGGAGAACGAATCGACCGGCCCAGTGAAGAAGTGGAAAAGGAAAGTAAGCGTGTTGCCTCTGAATACCGCAGCCTCATCACCAATGATAACGACAGAGAGATCTTCGATCAACGGCTCGGATTAGCGAAAATGGTCTCCATCTTTCCTGAAAGCCACCAGTTCTATATCGAGAACTGGTTCCACGCCCTGTTTTACAGGAGAGCCAGAGAACTTGGACAGATGTTCGTTTCGCGGGGTGTATTGAATGATAAAGACGACATCTTCTTTTTGAACCGCTTCGAGATCTACCCTGTGCTCTACGATGTCCTGGCTTCCTGGTGTACCTGCGTGCCGGCAATAGCTACTTACGAGATCCCGCCTAAGATTGCGCGGCGAAAGGAAATTTACAACAAGTTCAAGGAATGGAGCCCGCCGCCGGCACTTGGTCCTGCACCTGATGTGGTTACAGAGCCCAATTCGATCGTTTTATGGGGTGTTACCACAGAAAAGATAGATATGTGGCTTCAGGCAGCAGATATTAAGCCTGAAGACGTTACTGAGTTGAAAGGTTTTGCCGGTTCATCAGGCATTGTCGAGGGGATTGCACGTGTATGCATGGAATTGGAAGATATAGCGAAGTTAAAAGCGGGCGATGTACTGGTCGGCAGGATGACAGCTGCAAGCTGGGCACCGGCATTTAATGTCATAGCAGGATGTGTAACCGATATCGGTGGAACGTTCTGCCATGCTGCCATCGTTGCAAGAGAATACAAGATGCCCGCAGTCGTCGGGGTCGGCAACGGCACGGTGATTATCAAGACCGGCGACAAGCTGAGGGTCGACGGTGATACAGGGGTCGTAACAATACTTGAGAGAGCGAAATAACTGACATTAAGATGGGGCATGCGAGCTATCGCATGCCCCAGCAACAGGGGTGAGGCGATGGCAACGAGTGCTACAGGCAAGTGGATATACTGGCTCGAAGAAGTAACCAAAGATCATAACGATCTGGTTGGCAAAAAATGCGCGTATCTGGGAGAGATGACCAGGGCCGGTTTTAATGTTCCCCGCGGGTTTGCCTTGAGCCTTGAGGCTTACGACAGATTCATGAACAGCAGCGGGGCTCTGACCGAAATCAATAATCACCTGAGTCTCTTCAGAGCTGATGCCCACGACCCGGCGCACCTGGGCAAATGGGGAGAAGTGTCAGAGATGGTCCGCCGTATCGCCGAGATGAAACTAATGCCCCGGGATATGCAGAAAACCATAACTGTGTATTATGAGGAGTTATGCCGGAGGACCGGGATAGTCAATTGCCCGGTTGCAACCAGATCGGCCGGACCTTCCAGCCATCCGGGACAGTATGAGACCTTCCTCCATATAAAAGGCATTTCCGAGGTGCTTCAGCACATTATAAAAGTATGGGCAAGCACGTTCAACCAGCGCTCGCTTGTTGCCCGCGCCCGGGGCGGTTACAGGCTCGACTACGATCCTATCGGTGTTGCAGTGCTTCAGATGGTCAACGCCAAGGCAGCCGGTGTCATGTTTACACTCAATCCGGCCAACGGAGACAGATCCAAGATCATGATTGATGGAAACTGGGGGCTGGGAGAGAGCGTTGTAAGCGGGTCAGTTACCCCTGATGAGTGGGTGGTAGATAAGGTTGTGCTCGAAATCATTACGCATATCATATCACCTAAAGGCCTTGAGTATATAGTCGACCCTTCAGGAAAAGTAATAGCTTCCGACATACCGCCCGAGAGACAGAATGTCCCTTGCCTGACCGACAAAGAAGTGATAGAGCTGGCAAGAAGGGGCAAGCAAATAGAACAGTACTATGGTATACCCCAGGACATCGAATGGGTTATAGACAAGGACCTGCCCTTTCCTGAAAATATTTTCTTCGTGCAGACAAGACCGGAAACAATCTGGTCGAAAAAGGAGGCAGAGTCAAAATTAAAGACATCGGGCAGTGTTACGGCAGATGTGGTAAGCTTCTGGAGGAACGTCAAGGCATAGAGGGCATCCACATGCCGGCTCTGCCGGCAAACAAGGAACTGGCTGCTATCTACAACCTTTACAATGTCCGCCGGGCGCTTGATTAACATAACAATTTAATGTAGACTGTAAAAATCTTACTAATATAATATTATGTCAAAAAAGATTACCAGTAGAGAATCTATTGTTCAGGCAGCCATTGAAGTTTTCAGCGAGAAAGACTTCCAATCTGCAAGTATCTCCGAAATAGCTCAAAGGGTGGGAATAGCCGATGGCACGATCTATAAGTATTTCAAGAGCAAAGATGATTTATTTTTCTCCATTCCTGTAGAAAAAACAAAGGAATTCTGCAGCCAGCTCGAATTGCATCTGGAGGGTATTTCAGATACTTTCAACAAAATACAGAAATTTGTATGGTATTTTCTCTATTTTTTCAAGACGAACCCGGAGTATGGAAGGATATTGCTGCTCAAGATGCGGGTGAACAAGAGTTTTGTCCAGACGGAGACGTACAATTTCCTCAAGCAATCGGTCAGCCAGATAATGAATATTATAAAAGAAGGGCAGAGCGAAGGTGTCATCAGGGGGGATGTCGATATCTATATCCTGCGACATTTAATTCTGGGTATTCTTGAGCATATGGTTTGCCGCTGGCTGCTTAAGGAAGAGAAGTACGATCTTGTTGAACATCATCAAGAGGTGAGCCGGATACTGATTGACGGGTTGAGAGCAATACCTGAATCAAGTCAGTTGACGTTTTACTATCAGCATGATTGTGTAAATATTTTATGAGAGGCGCTCAGAACTTATCAAGCCCTTATCGTTTCTTCCGGGGTATAAGGAGATATGTGGCCATTAACGAAAGGACTGCGAGAAAAGCGCACGGCAAGGGTATTGATAAAAGCCCTTCAAATACTGAAGAATGATCCCCTATGTATCCGATTAATATAGGAGAGACAGATCCTGTTGCGTAGGCGAAGGTGGTGATTATTCCGAGAGCCAGACCTTTAAAGGATGGAAAAACGAGACCGGTAAATGTCCAGAGTGCGCCCATAACGGCGCCACCGGTAAAACCCATTAGAAAAGTGAAGATGCTCTTAAGGAGAGGACTGTTTACCCAGAGTATAAGTATGAGAGATATTCCCATAAGGATTCCGCCGCTTATACCGACAATCCGGTAGCCGAGCTTGTCAGATATCCATCCCAGACAGGGCCGGCCGATGAATTGACCAACCCCGTACATGCCGGCAATAAGACCGGCTATCGTCGCGCTTGTCCCAATCTCTGTTTTAAGAAAGACAGGATACCACATGGTAAAACCGAATTCGGATGAGATCTGAAACATTGCAGTCAGACTCAGAAGAAAAAGCATAATCAGATTGGCAGGCTTAAGAATACTTTTGTCGGAAAGAGGACCTGGTCGGGCTTTATTTCCCTCATGAGGCCAGACAAGAACCAGGAGAACCGCAACAATGAGGCCTGCAAGCCCGGTCAATACAAAGGGTGCCCTCCAGCTTCCAGTGAGGTCCAGCAGCCAGCCTGCCAGTGCAGGCCCTAAAAACCAGCCCAGAGAGGAGCCCGATGATATGGCGGTCAAGAAAAACCCCGGCCGTTCTGGAAAAAGTTCAAGGGTAAAAGCGAGAAGGATAATGAAATAAAAGGGCTCTACCATGCCTGTAAAAAATCGGCCCATAAGGAGATATCCCGGACTGGTTGCAAATCCAGAAATCACTGTTAAAGAAGAGAAACCGAAAATTCCGAAAAGGATAGTGTATTTTCTCCCGAAACGGTCCGATATTAAGCCTGCAATGATAGGGGTAAACATATATCCCCAGAGGGAAGCCGCCCCGATAACACCAAGACCGGTCCTGTCAGTGTGAAATTCCTCCATAAGGGAAGGGATGAGGGGGCCGAATATCCAGCGCTGGGCAAAGTAGAGGAGTCCTCCGACCCAGGCGACAAGAAAAAAAAGAATCCTGCTTGATTGTCTCCTGGATCTCATCCCCCTGAACTTACTTCTGTGATGCTTCTATGAGTTGTTCCACGGTCACAATAGACCCGTATTTGGCTTTCAGACTCTCCAGATCCTTGTGCTGTTCTTCGTAGATTTCAAACAATTTAGGAGGAACATTGTCTTCTTTCTCGTAGGCGCCTTTTTGAAGATCAATACGTCCGATAATGTTATCCAGGTAGAACGCGAATTGTTTGTCATACAGATCTTTCGGATATTCCTTGTCAATGCCTGCGAACAGTTTCTGAAGATCCTCGTATCTGGGGATGAATCCGATTGGTGTTTCAATAGCATGCACATCGCTGTTGGCATACAGTTCAAGCCAGCCGAGCCAGGCCCTGACATCACGTTTTTCACCAAGGAGCTTGTTGCCTTCACCGCCGCGTGCGCCATGCGTCAGGAAGTAATTGATTCCGGCCATAACAGGTTTTACTTTTATCTTTGGTGAATTGAAGAAGATAAACTGTGCCTCCATATAGTCAGCCAGTGCACCCGGGATAAATGGCTCGTTTGCCCAGGGCTGCCGCCGTACACCTGACACGCCGACTTCTGTCGCAGTTGCGGCAGACAGAACCGAGGCTCCGATCACCACACCCTGATCCGGATTTTTGGCTACGACAATCGGAGGCATGGTGTCGCTATCCCTGCCGCTGTATGTAATGACTTTGACCGGTACGCCTCTGGGATTTTCAGCCATCTGTTTATTGTAGTTCGGCATGTTCGTGCTGGCCAGTGTACAACGTGCATTAGGGTTTGACGGCGGAATTAATGCGCCGTCTTCATCCACTTTGCCTTCCCACCATTCCCCTGTGTAATTGATGCCTTTCTTGGGGATTTCTTCGCCGCAGCCCACCCAATAGGGGATTTTGTTCTCGTCAATCAGGACATTAGTCCAGATCACCTCACAGCCCGGTTCGCGCAAGCACTTCATCAGATAGGGGTCGCCTTCGAGGTTCACGTCTTCCACGATTCCGAAGATGCCGCATTCCGGGTTGACGGCCCGCACAATTCCCTCATTGTCAATCCATATCTGGGCTAAATCGTCACCGATAAAATCCTCGCCCACCATGGCGGTTGTGGTTTTGCCGCAGCCTGACGGCGCTGCTCCTGCAAAATAAGTACTGCGTCCGCCCGGTCCGCGCAGACCGGTGATGAACATGTGCTCGGAAAGCTGTGATTCTTTCTGGTAGTAAGTTGCTAAATCCACCGCAAACCGGTGGTTGCCTTTTTTCATCAGCAGGGTGTTTCCGGCATAGGTGCAGTGCATGGAAAAAGTAGTCAGCCAGCTGCGATCCATGAACACGCGCATTTTCGGGAAATCAACGGGATCGCCCGTGCCTTCGCTGTGCACGTTCGTAATCACATAACCGCACCGCGCTAATTCCGCGTCAAAGTGCTCATAGGCGTTGCGGTACAGCAAATTGGCAGAGTGAATAACATAGGTTGACGTGGTTATTTCAAGGGCCGGCAATGAGGCCTGCGCGCCAATCGGCCCACGGCTGAAAAACCCGACCAGCAGTGTTTTGCCTTTAGCGATGCCGGTCATCTGTTCTTTTATATAAGCGTGCCCTTCATGTCGTATAATCTTTTTGGCCATTACGCTCACGTCTTCATCTTCGTTGACAATGTAAAGCGTTTTGTCTACCACGCGGCCCTGTTCTTTGGCGTAGTCGAAGTGAATGGTATGATCCGGCATTGACAGGGGCGTTTCTTCTCCTTTGTCAATACTCATCCGGCGGACGGTTTCTATATCAGCCGCTGAACCGGTATTCACAAAAACGGAATCCGGCTGCATCATGGCAATCGCATTAGCAATCTTCAATAAGGCTTCTTGATTTGTAATTTTCTGTAGTTTAGACAGGTTTGTCTGATCGCATTTATTTGCGAAAAGTGCCTGTGCTTCCTGTACTGTTTTTATTCCGCCCAGATCGGCGAGGATGTCAATCCCTTTTTTCAGCTTTACCATAGTGTCGTCTCCTGTTCTTAAAGGTTATAGCTATTGCCGCCAACAATGCGGCGCTGAGCTGTTTGTGCAAAAGTACCGCCCGTAAGTGTATACAAATTAAGTGATTGTGTACTCTTGTAACTTGTTCGGCACATAATGCATGATGCCTTTTTTCTCCTGATTCAAAATTGTATCATCTGCGCTTTGCCGGTGCAAAGCGCTGTGGGCACACACACAAAGAAAGGAACCAAAATAACTACTTAAAAGTAGGAAGCCTTAAAAACTTATCAACGATCAGCACGAATTATACTGTAGTATCGGTTTTCATGCAAGAAAAATGTATCTTTTGTATGCTCGATGAAAAAGGAGAAGATCAGTTGTGCCGAACATCTATGCTGAAAGGGAAGCTTTTCTCAATGTTGCAACCGGAAACTGTTGTTGATTTAACATTGCCTTTGATGTATACTATCACCTCATTTCAAACCCTATCGCCGCTGTATAATCAGCACATTTAGAGGGAGCATGGAACAGAGCAGGATAAGAAATATTGCGATTATTGCGCACGTTGACCACGGTAAGACAACGCTTGTCGACCAGATGTTCAGGCAGAGCGGACTTTTCCGCGACAATCAGGTAGTGGAAGAACGGCTTATGGATTCAATGGACCTTGAGAAGGAGAGGGGCATTACCATTGCTTCTAAAAATGGTTCTTTCCTGTATAAGGGGCACCTTATCAATATTATAGACACCCCGGGTCATGCCGATTTTGGAGGTCAGGTAGAGCGCGTCCTGAAAATGGTAGACGGCGTTCTTCTGCTCGTTGATGCAGCAGAAGGGCCTATGCCTCAGACATACTTTGTGCTGAAAAAAGCGCTTGCTTTAGATCTGCCCGTGATTGTGGTGGTCAACAAAATTGACAAACCGGCAGCGCGCTGCGACTGGGTAGTGGACGAAGTCTTCGATCTGTTCGTGAAACTCGAAGCGCCGGACAATATTCTTGATTTTCCCGTTATCTTTACTTCAGCAAAAGATGGATTTGCCACCCTCGATCACAACACAAAAAGCAAGACCATGATCCCGCTCTTTGACATGATCATCGATGCTATTCCGGCACCTGTCGGTGACCCGGACGGTCCCCTCCAGATGCTTGTCAGTTCGCTCAGTTACTCAACATTCCTGGGAAGGCTTGCCATAGGGAAGATCACCTCAGGGGCTCTCAGAATCGACAAAGATGTAGCAGTGGCATCACCGGGCGCGTTGCCCAGTCCTGCAAGGATAAGGAAGGTCTACTGTTTTAAAGGCACACAGATGGTTGAGACAGAAGAGGCAGGTGTAGGTGAAATAGTGGCCGTAGCAGGCATGGAATCCATTGCCATTGGCGAGACCCTTACCGACCCGCTGAACCCAGTACCCCTTGTCGGCATTGTGGTGGACCCGCCGACAGTATCCATGAGCTTTGTACCGAACGACTCACCGTTCTACGGAAAAGAGGGCAGATTTGTTACCTCCAGGCATCTAAGGGACAGGCTTTTCAAAGAAACCCTCTCGGATGTTGCTCTTGTTGTGGAAGAACTTGATGATATACAGGGATATAAAGTTTCAGGCAGGGGAGAACTTCACCTCTCCATACTCATTGAGAAAATGAGAAGGGAAGGGTATGAATTCCAGGTTACGAGACCACAGGTAATATTCAAAGAAGATGGCGGGAAGGTATTAGAGCCTTATGAAGAATTGACAGTTGATGTAGATGAAAACTACATGGGAAAAGTCATCGAAAACCTTGGAGGCAGGAAAGGCACCATACTTGAAATGCACCAGAACAACGGGATGGCAAGGCTTAAGTACAAGATACCCACCAGGGGACTCCTCGGGTTCCGCTCGGAATTCCTCACTGAAACCCGCGGCATGGGCGTTATGAACTATATCTTTCTCGGATTCGATGTCTATGCCGGTGAGATTAAAAACAGAACAAGAGGCGTACTCATTGCAATGGAACAATGCACAACCGTAGCATATGCCCTTTTTAATCTGCAGGAAAGGGGAAGGCTTTTTCTTGGACCCGGAGAAAAGGTCTATGCAGGTCAGATTATAGGAGAACATTCCAGAGAAGCGGACATTATAGTCAACCCTGCCAAAGGCAAGAAGCTAACCAATATGAGAGCTGCAGGTTCAGATGATGCAGTGGTTCTTACTCCATACGTGGATATGACCCTTGAAGAGTGCATTTCCTATATCAACGATGACGAACTTGTTGAGATTACACCCCAATCTATAAGACTCCGCAAAATGATCCTTGACGGCCTTGAAAGAAAAAGGGCGAAAACAGTTGCCGCCTGATAATAATATCTCCTTCTCTCAACCCTATCCATAGTATCTCCTGACCAATAATTCCGTTGACGTCAGCTTGAGGCAGGTTTTATCGTGTATTCAGTTTCTTTGACCTTGAGATGAGGCTGATCCTTGAAATCCCGAGTATCTTTGCCGCCTTTGTTTTATTGCCCTTTGTATAATTTAGAACAGCTCTGATATGATCATTTTCCACTTCTTCGAGGGTTCCAAGAGAAGTATCTGCCGGTCCGTAGTCGCCGGCCCCCGTGTTTTCGAGAAAATAGCTGGGTAACGATTTCTTTTTTAATTCATGCGTAGACTCTACGATGACGGCGCTGTTGATGATATTCATCAGTTCCCGTACATTACCGGGATAATCGTATCGGGTAAGAAAATTCATTACTGAATCGGAGATCTTCTCGATTTTCCTGGTGTTCATCCGGCAGAATTTGTGCAGGAAGTGATATGACAGCAAAGGGATATCACCTTTTCTCTCCCTCAGGGGAGGAAGATAGACGGAGTTGATGTTCAAACGGTAGAAAAGATCCTTCCTGAAGTTGCCTTTCTCCATCTCTTCATGGAGGTTCTTATTCGTAGCTGCTACGATCCGCACATCGACTTTCAGGTTTTTCGTTGACCCGAGACGGAAGAATTCTCCTTCCTGGAGGACGCGCAATAACTTTACCTGGATTGGAAGGGCCAGTTCGCCTATCTCATCAAGAAAGAGTGTGCCCCCATCGGCCTCCTCGATAAATCCTCTCTTGCTGGATGTAGCACCTGTAAAGGCCCCCTGGTTATATCCGAAAAATTCCGATGCGAAAAGTTCGTTTGCAAAAACACCGGCATTGACGGCAACAAAGTTCTGTCCGTTCCGCTTGCTGATCCGGTGAATCGACCGGGCGATGAGTTCTTTTCCCGTACCGCTTTCCCCCCATATAAGGACGCTGTTGTCGGTGAGCGCCATCTTTTCCACTAAGGAAAAGACCTCGTTCATCTTCCTGTCCTGCGTAATGATCTCCTTAAATGCCTCCTTGAATCTGAGGTTTGCCGCTGCCGTTAATTCAGATTCAACGTTTCTGAAAGCCCTTCTTTGCTCCAACGCGGTGTGCATAAGATTCAGAAGGCGTTCATTATCAACGGGTTTTGTCAGGTACTCAAGGGCGCCAAGTTTCATGGCAGCCACAGCAAGACTGATATCTTCGACGCCGGTAAGAACAATGGTTTCTACATCTATACCATCTTCATTGATTCTCTTGAGTATGTCGAGCCCCGTTACATCTGGCATATCCATGTCAAGAAGCAGAAGATCATAAGCACCATCCTTGATTGCATCGTAGGCTTTTGTACTGTTGGATAATGTGGCCACATCAAAGGTGCCCGCCTGGAGGAGAAAAATATTCAGGTAATTGAGAACTGCCTGATCGTCATCTATGACAAGTATCTTATCCATTATATCTCCTCAGGATTTACAGGAACATGAATGTAGAACGATGTTCCTATGCCAGCCTTGCTTTCTACCTCGATTTTGCCTTTATGCTCTTTGATTATCCCGTAGGCGATGGAAAGCCCGAGGCCGGTTCCGCCCTGATTTCTTTTTGTTGTATAAAATGGATCGAAAATCTGTTTCACCGTCTTCTCATCCATCCCTTTGCCGTTGTCGCTTATTTTCAGTACAATTTCTTTGCCATTCGACCGGTACGAGGAAACTGCGATGGTCCCCCGCGGCTTATCGATAGACTGGGACGCGTTTATAAGAATATTCACTATGACCTGCTGGAGTTTCTGGAAGTTGCCTGTAATCTCCGGCAGGTCCGGGTCAAGCTCGGCCTTTACATCGGCTGTTCTGCGAACCTGATTATCCACAAGCCGCAGACATGCCTCTGTAATGGCGCTTATGTTTATTTTCTCATTCAGGAGCCCTTCATCGCGTTTTGCAAACTTTTTCAAACCATCTACAATCCCCTTAATCCTGTTTGCCCCCTGCACCATGTCATCCACGAGAACGGGAATGGACTGCCTGAACATCTCATAGTTTAGACGGGCAATCCGAAGATCGGGGTGTGCTTCATGTATATGGTCGAGTATGGGCATTATGTCGTTCAAGGCCTCCTGCACAATTGTCAAATTGCCCCGTATAAAGGTATTGGGGTTGTTGATCTCGTGGGCGATACCGGAGACAAGCTGGCCCAGAGAGGCCAATTTGTCTGCCTGGAGCAGTTGTCGTTCCATATTTTTTTCTTTCGTGATTGTTCTTGAAAATTCAAGGGCTCCCGTGACCTTAAAATCGGTATCAAAGACCGGATAGGCCCGAAGAAGATAATGTTCGCCGTCCACTTCCTTCTCAAGCGATACAGAAGAACGTTCCTCGAATACCCTTTGGATGTAGCAGTCCTCGCAGGGCTTGTCCTGCTTGAAGATTTGTTTGTAACACTTGCCTTTGCTGCCGATATTCTTTCGATTCGACATGAGGATATTAAAATCTGGATCAATAACCAGAACAGTGTCGGTAATTGTTCTGAAAAGAGTCTGGAGTCTTATCTTACTCTCCCTGAGTTTTTTTGTCATAGTGACAAGTTCCTGGTTTTTTGTAACGAGGAGATCTTTCTGCTTTACCAGATCGATTGTTCTCTCACGGACGTTCTTCTCCAGATTCTCATTTTGTTCTATAAGCTTCCGCTCCAGTTCCTTGCGCACCCGTATGTCCTCATAGACAGACTCGACACATTGCTCGCCGTTGATTTCGATGACGATGTAAGAACCTATCACGGGAATAGGTGTGCCGCTGCGGTCCAGCAAGGCAAGCTCGAAGCCTTCCAGGAAGCCGTCCTGCCTGAGTTTATCGAAGATGATCGGCCGTACCGACGGGTCTTCATACAGCCCGTCACGGACAAAATTGAGATGAACCGAACCGTCCTCAGGGTAGTCAAGAAGGCGGTAAAACTCATGGTTTCCCTTAAGAATATCGCCGTTGAAATGCGAAATAAGCATCGGCGTAGGCGCATCATTGAAAAAATCTTCGTATCTGTTCTTTGACTTTTCCAGCTCCAGCGTCTTCTCACTTACCAGTTGCTCAAGCTTTCCGGCGTATCCCTTTAGTTCCCTGGCCAGTTCATGCCTTTCTATGGCATTTGAGATTGTGAGGGCAACTTCTTTTACGAGCCTTTTTTCCTCTTTGGAGAATCGGACCTTTTTCTGAAAATATATTTCTACGGTGCCTTTCCTGGTTCCGGCTACGACAATATCGAAAACAAAGGTTTCCGAAAGACTTTCTTTTGGTAATGGCCTTACAGTATATTCTATTCCATCGATCCGGATTGAGGCGGAAGCAGTTTCCGGCAATTGCAGACCGTCGATAAGATAGGCCGTGACGGTTCTGAGCCTTTGACTAAGATTACCACGAAGCCTGATTTCTGCGCTTATGCTATACAGGCATTCCATCTGCCGAATGCGTATGTTGAGATTTTCTGTGACCTTTGCCACATCAGAAGCTGACTCCATAATTTCTCCTTTCCGGATTGGAAACCGATAATATATTCAGGCAGTAGAAAAATATACCATAAAACTGCCTGCTGACACCATGATTATCATTATCGATAAATAAGGGCAGGCCGGTCCTGTTCCTTTGAGTCCCCGGCATAGTCCTGTAATTTCGTCAAAGGGACTCATTTTGTCTGTTCCTGCCGACTTTGTCCCTCTAATTGCAGAAGCTTCACGGATTTCCCATGGATAACGCAACCGGAATAAAACCCGGGCGTGAGCCCGGGGAAATCCATGTTTATGGTCTCAATTTTGCCTTCAACTTCTTATTAAAATAATGTTCACTAAAAAGGTAAGGGATTTTTTCCGCATTCATCGGGTCCAGATCTATGGCAATGTTACTGAATTGTCCCTTTCCCGTTGCAGTCGCAAATTCCTTTGTGAGAAATCCATTTCCCCAGAAACCTTCAGCCGCCAGGTTGCTGTAGGGGGCCACAACCTCTTTAATTTCGCTAAAAATCTGGTCCGTTGACGAGAAGTTCATGTTAACGCTCAATTTTCGGGCAAGTTCACTGATAATCTGCCAGTTTTCCATGCCCGTTCCAGGCTCAAAGACTTTTGTAAACCCCTGGACTCTCCTGTCACAGGTAGTATATGAACCGCCTGTTTCCACCGGCATGGCTGCCGGTAAAACCACATCTGCCTCATGTGCTGTTTCTGTCATAAAATGGTCCACAACGAGCATAAACTCTGCCCCGCCCGTGAATTTGAGGTTCGATATTTCCTGAAGCGGGTTTTCGCCGAAAATCAAGAGCGCCTTAATCCTGTCGTTCTCTAAAGCGTTTACAAGGTCAACAGGCTTAAAGATGTTTTTCAGGTCAACATTCCATTTCCTGCCAAGATTGTTGATTTGCTCTGTCTGCCCTGCGTGAATGAATCCGGGAAGGTACTTAGGGTCAATGCCCATATCTACCAGCCCCTGAGAGTTCGAGAAATCACGAAGGATTATCAAGCCGTTGCCGGGTTTGCCTATTCTCCCCGTTATCATCATCAGGTTGCCGAGGGCCTGCAGGTCGTTTTTGGACTTCTCCCAGAGAGAGTCGATGCTGTAAAGCGCAATTACGTTTGTATCAGGTTCGCTTACAAGGTTGTACAATTCAGCGAGCTTTGCCGCATCTACTCCTGTCATCATGGCGACAGCCTCAATGCTTAAATCCGAAAGCGAATCCCTGAAAGTATCATATCCTTCCGTCCTGTCGTGGACAAAGGTCCGGTCTTCAAGTTTTCTATCAATTATTGACTTGCAGATACCCTGTATGAGAGCTGTATTCGTGCCCCGTTTTGCGTCTATCCAGAGATCCGAGATTTTGTTCAACGGAATCTCCGAGGAATTGATGGTGACTATTCGAGTCCCCCTTTTCTGGGCTGACTTAAGTTTCAGCTCTGCAATAAGATTTTCTTCGGAAAGATCTGCATTCATAACGAGGATTACATCAGCCCTTTTAAACTCATCCATGGTTGTTGTGGAGGCGGTGAGACCGAACATGTCATCGAGACAATCCTGTTCGACATTGTTCATGAGATTACTGAAGCTCCCGATGTTATTGGTCCCGAGACCTGCACGGGCGAATTTCTGCAGTAAATAGAGTTCCTCATTTGTCATCCTTGGTGACCCGAAAACAGCAACTGAATCTGCCCCGTATTTATCTATTATAGACTTTATTTTGCTGGCTACGCTGTCAATAGCCTCATCCCAGCCTACCTCAACATGGAGACCTTTTTTCTTGAGCATCGGTTTCAGGAGCCTCCCTTTGTCGAGCATGTAACGATATCCGAAGCGACCTTTGGAACAGAGATAACCTTTATTGTGGGAGTTGCCGTTTACATTTGCCACGGTGAAGCAGTGATCGTGAAAGACCTTGTAGCTCAGATTACATCCCATGGAGCAGTAGCTGCAAACGGACTCAACTTTGCTGGATGACCATGGCCCAGGTTTTCTGAAGGGCAGTTTTTCGTTGATAGCGCCTGTGGGGCAGGCAGCGATACAGTTTCCGCAGGATATACAGTTG
>Ga0351900_1016_pt1 | contig 61529 bp, 48 predicted proteins | sample BONcelHT113001D3_FD_205827 | JGI IMG/M metagenome (GOLD analysis project Ga0351900, IMG submission 205827) | Enriched cells from coal bed in the Powder River Basin, Montana, United States - BONCAT cells T11 rep1 HSBNCT.T11.300.1.D3 ...
ATATATGCTCGAAGTAGCACATACAATAGCCATAGGCGCTTATCTAAGGGAAGAAAGCAGGGGCGCCCATTTCAGGAAGGACTTTAACACAAGAAACGATGCTGACTGGCTTAAGCACACTGTTGCAAGGATCGGCAAAGACGGGGAACCGGTAATTTCTTATAAAGACGTTGTAATTACAAACTATCAACCCGTTGAGAGGAATTATTGATTACTGCCAATGAATATACATTCAAGATTTTCCGTTATGATATGAAAGAGCCGGATGCCCGGCCTTATTTTAAGTCATACCGCATTAAGGTTATATCAGGCCTGACCGTTCTTATGACACTTTTGCGCATCAGGGATGAAATTGACGGGACACTCTCGTTCAGATCATCATGCAGATCGGCGGTGTGTGGCTCCTGTGCTATGGTAATAAACGGCAAGATTGATCTTGCCTGCAGATCTCAGGTTGCCTCCTTCGGCGACAACACGATTGTCCTTGAACCACTCCCTAATCTTGAGATCATCAAAGACCTGGTCGTCGACATGACCCCCTTCTGGAACATGTATGAAAAGGTTAAGCCATATCTGATAAGACAGAACCCTGAACCGGAAAAAGAGGTATTGCAGGACGAGAAAGAAAGGAAGCGCATAGATCAATATGTAAACTGTATCCTCTGCGCATCATGCTACGGCGCATGCCCGGTGCTTTCAAGAGACCCTGACTATATGGGTCCAGCAGCCCTTGCAAAGCTTGAACGTTTTGTCCTCGACTCCCGGGACGAAAGACCGCTGAGTTCCCTCGAAGTGATAAACAGTGAAAAGGGGGTATGGGGGTGCGATACAATGCTGCGGTGCATCGATGCATGTCCGAAAGATGTAAGGCCTGTAGACTCTATTGTGGGCTTAAGAAAAACACTTTTAAAGTACAAGGCAAAAAAGATTTTCAGGATAACAAAAAATGAAGATTGATTATTCACTCGTTACACGGAGGACATTTCTAAATACTCTGCTAGGGGGATGGCTCTTTGCCTTCCTTTCAGGAAGTATTTATGCACTTATGAAGTTCGCCTTCCCCACTTTTGGAAAAGAACCCGATTTCGTGGTGCTTGATACCGATGATTTTATAGGTATACCGGCAAATTCGGTAAAACCTTTTGCATGGGGAGGAAAGGTCGGACTCTTTTTTAAAAAAGCAGACGGGGCCACAACAGTTCTTAAGGGCATGTGCACACACATGGATTGCAATATCACCTATAAGGAGGAAGAAAGGAAATTTTATTGTGCATGTCATGAAGGCTGGTATGATGAAGACGGCAAAAATATCAAAGGGCCTCCGCCAAAACCCCTTGAATTTTTTGATATGAAAATTGAAGGTGAAAGGATTATCGTTTTTAAAAAGGGGATAAATATTGAATTGCCAAAGGGTTAAAGAGTTATATAAAGAAATCAGGTCTTTTGCAAAAAAGAAAACGGGCGGCATTGCTTTGTTTCTTTTTATTATACAGTTTATCACCGGCATGGTCCTGTCATTATATTACATACCCTATTTTGAGCAGGCGCATAAAAGCATCGTTGATATTGTTACAAAATTAAATATGGGTTGGTTCTTCCGTTCGTTACATCATTGGGGGGCACAACTGATTATGGCAGTCCTGTTTATACACACATTCAGTGTACTGCTTTCTAAATCTTACAGAAAACCAAAGGATTTTTTATGGTTTTCCGGTTTTGTCCTTCTTGCCCTATCTATCTTTTTCGGTTTAAGCGGCTACCTTCTGGTATGGGATGAGAGGGCCTTTGCAGCAGTTAAGGTGGCAACAGGGGGAATAGGCAGCCTTCCGGCCGTCGGCACTTTTATCGAATCTTTTTTAAGAGGAGGTATTGATGTAACAGGTGAGACCCTGACCCGTTTTCATGCATTCCATGTGTCGATTCTTCCCATTATCACAATATTTTTAGTGTGTATACACATCCTTTTCGTTCAATATCGTGTGATAAGTATGCCGCTATCTCTTAAAAAAAGAACAAGGCAAATACCTTTCTTTCCCTACAGATTTTATACATATCTTACAATCTGTCTGATAGTATTAGGCCTAATCGTAACACTGGCAATTCTTTTCCCTCCGGAAATAGGCAGGCAGGCAGACCCCCTTGCGCCTGCGCCGGAAAATATTAAACCCGAATGGTACTTTTTGTTCCTGTTCCAGACCTTAAAGCTCTTCCCCGGAGAAATTCTGGGATTAAACGGCGAGATGGTTGCTGTTACTACTATTTCCTGCGGAATCCTGTTCCTGTTCCTCATACCCTTATTTGACATTAAAAAAGGCCGGGATAAAAGAAATACGGTATTTACCTGGATAGGAATTGCATATACGCTATACTTTATTATTATGACAGTTATGGGCTTTCTAAGTTAGCTAAATACGACCCTCCGGGGCGATTTGTTATAGGTAACTTTAATGAAACATGGCTGAGTTACTCAGAAGAAGTTCTTTAATCTTGTCAGTACAGGGTTCGGGAGATGGTTTTTTTGAGGAGGACAGGTGCTGAAAATAAAATCCGGGATCAGCAATAAGGTGTGCGTAATTATTAAAATAATTGCATTGCTCGTTCTCATTTTTTTGAATACAAACCCGCTCTGCTCTCAGGATAAGGTGGAAGTTTTCCCTGCTGCTCCATACGACAGATTTATCACATATGAAACACTGGCCGTTTTCTGGATAGCCATTATCGGGCTTATTATAATCATACAGATGAAGCTCCGGGAGATTGAAAGAATTCAAAAGATGGCGATTGACAAGGAAGAAAAAGATATCCCCACCCTTGACTAAAATATAGTAATCTATTATCATCTTTGAAAATATGCATCCTTCTATTTTAAGAAATACTATTATATCCGAAGCAGGTATCAAAAATATTCTTTCCCTGCCTGAAGAAACCAATATATATCTGTCTCTGTCAGAAATACTGGCAAAATTCGAGAACATAAAAAAGTTCGCCAGTGAAATACATACAGAGATACACCTCATAAAGCCTATTCTCAAAATATTCGGTTACGCCTATGAATCAAAGCCGAAATTTTATGAAGACAGTATAAAAGGTCCTGATGTGGCGCTTTTTACTGCCGAAGAAAACAGGGTTGCAACATCACCGCTCTGGGGGACAAGAGAATATTATGACAATGCTCTCGGTATACTGCTGCTAAAAAGATACGGAAGAACCCTCAACAAAGGAATTAGCGGCTTCTACCTTGAGTTTGAAAACAAGATACCCATATATCAACTCATCTACCTTTTAAAGAAGATAAAAACCCCCTGGGGTATTCTTACAAACGGCAGAAACTGGATTCTTATAAAAAAATCCGTAAATTTTGAAATAAAACTCATCGAAATAGATATTGAAAAACCGTCTTCAGAAGGAAATAATGAAGTCCTGCATCTTTTTTATCATATATTCTCTTTGAATGGACTGAACAGCACAATCCCCGACTTGATGAAAAAAGAAAGAGACAAGCAGATAGAATTGCTTAAAGAAAAAAAAGCCTTTGCGAGAAACTCGTTGCTTGGAATCAGAAAGAAGACGGAAATCTATCCCAAAATAGCCCATATCTCCAGAGCATTCTTTCCTGATCAGACACTCCTCTCAACAGAAACACATTTAGATGAGAGATACATTCAATCAGAGACAACGGAAAACAAAATGCTTGAAAAACCCGACACAATAAATGAATACGATATACCGGACGTCTTCTCTTATCTGTTCGTAAGGAATGAATATCACACCGGATTTAATGTTGAAGAGATATTTCTGAGCAATAACCAAAAGTATACTAAGGAAGATTTGCTTTCCTTTAAAATACTCGACATGACACCCGGATTCGGTGCGGTTGCAGCCAGGGTTCTTGAAGAATTGGCTTATTTATCCTTTGTTCTTCCTTATAAAGAGAAGAATACCTTTATTGCAGAATGGGAAGATGAATTTGCACTAAAACATTACATTCTTAACAATGTAATGTACGGTATTGAAAGATCGCAGATATCACTCGATATATTTCAAGATTTAATAAAAATCCGTTTTAATACACCGGCCAGGCATTATAAATTCGGCAACCCTCTCATCGGAATATCGATCAAAGACCTGCCGGATTTCTCAGATCTAAAAAATCAGATGAACTTATTTAACAGAAACCCCGTAGAAATCATACAGGATTTCAGAGATACTTATAAGTTTTATTTTAACCTGTCGGATAAAATAAAAGAAGATGTAGAGGTAAAAAAGGAAATTGAAATTAAATTGAACATATACAGGGAAAGAATCATGGATACGCTTGATGTCATAACATCCACATATTTCAGCAGATTAATTGAAAACAGAAATGTCCAAGATCTGCTCTTTGGCCTTGATAGTTCGGAATCTACCTGGGATATTTTTAGAAAAAAGAACTGGTTTATCGAATCAAAGGACATAGCGAAAAAGAACGGTTTTTTTCATTTTGAAATAGAATTCCCTTTCCTGCTTCAAAGCGCTTTTGATTTTATATACGTCCAGCCGTCTTTCAATTATATATGGGAGGACGAGTCCCCTCTGATTGAGATAACAAAAGCCTATATAAAAAGTGGAATGAGATATTTAAAACCTGAAGGAAAGTTTATTATATGTGCGGAAAACGTTGAAAAAAACCTGCTTGTTGAGTTACAGAAATCAAAAAGATACAATATAGAATCTAAAAAAGGGGCCATAGTTATAAGCAGGGGAAACCTCTGATCTGTTGTTAATTCCTGCGTGTAATGTTTCCGGCAGCTTACAGCAAAAGCCCTTTTGCGCGGTATTCTGAAAAACCACCGGTTTCAGCCGGCAGCGGTTTATTCACTTTTCACTGCTTTTAAGATGTGTTATAAAAAAGATTATGGAAAGAGAACGTTCCCTATATCTCAAAGCAGGCGACAGGGTATACCATAAAAAATTTTTAAGGTGGGGCATGGGTATTGTTGAGGAGGAGAGAATATCCGAGGTGCCCGGAGGGTTTTGTTACGTGAGAATCAACTTTCAGGATGGAAAAACAAGGGTCTTTGATAATAATCTCAGAAGCGTGAATTGTTGTTATTACTCAGGTATAAAAAAACTGGATAAACAATTGCCTGAACAGACAATGGACTTGAGCTTTAAGGCAATTGGATAACCCGGAACAAGGAGCATAATTTAACATGGCTGTCGAATTGACCAAATATGTTCGTGGTGCCGGCTGAGCGTCAAAGATAGGTCCGGAGGACCTTGCGAACATACTGTGCGGTATTGAGATACCGGTGGACAATAATGTTCTTGTGGGCATTGAAGGTTTCGAAGACGCAGGGGTTTATAAAATCACTGATGACATTGCTATTGTCCAGACAATAGACTTCTTTACACCTATCGTTAATGATCCTTACTGGTTTGGCCAGATAGCGGCGGCAAATGCTATGAGCGATATATATGCCATGGGCGCGATACCTAAGACAGCGTTAAATATGGTTTGCTTTTCCCTGAAACAGTTTGATATAAGCGTCCTGAAAGAAATACTGCGGGGCGGGATTGATAAGATACGTGAGTCAGGCGCAAGCCTTCTGGGCGGTCATAGCGTTGACGATATTGAAATAAAGTACGGTCTTTCAGTTACGGGCATAGTACACCCGGATAAGATTATAAAGAATGAAGGCGCATTGCCCGGAGATTGTCTTATCCTTACAAAACCCCTCGGTACGGGCATCCTGAACACAGGCATTAAAGGCAACGCACTGAGCGAGGAGTCAATACAAAACCTCATCAATGTAATGGCCGCATTGAATAAAAAGGCATCCGAAGCAATGCTCTGCGTTAGAACCCATGCGGCAACTGATGTAACAGGCTTTGGTCTTGCCGGTCATTTAAAGGAAATGATCAAGGAATACATAGGTGTGGAGCTGTTTGCCGATAAAATTCCTTATTTTCAGGAGGCCAAAGAACTTTCACAGTCAGGTTTCGTTCCAGGCGGCTTATACAGAAACCGGGATTACTACAAAGAACATGTAGCAGGCAAAAACGAAGGCTTTCTATATGACATTCTATTTGATCCTCAAACATCAGGCGGTTTGCTGATGGCAATACACCCTGACGATATCCGAAAATTTGAAGAAACAGCTTTAAATATAAAATTGGGTTACTGGATTATAGGCCGGTTCATCAGTGATTCAAAAGGAAAAATTCTGCTTATCTGATACCGGCTCCCTTTCAGTCATATAACTGCTTCAAAACTATTTGAAATATAATGCCAATGATAAGATAACAGCAAAACAATGGTCTTTTCACGGGGATATATAGGACCGGAAGCTTCTCGGCGGATAGTCCTCAGGTCTTGAGGGGTGGTTCAAACTCGGGAGGTTTTATAAGGAATATCTTTGCAAATTCCTTCCATGCCCTGCTTCACAGGTTTTGCGTTACCGATAACAGTTACAGCTTCTATTTCAAGAAGGTTTTTGTTTAGATTGAGTACGGTCATCTATAAGCAGGGCAACGTGAGGAAAATGAAGGATATTTCTCTATTGTTTGTGTCCTTTGGTGTTGTAAAAATCACTCTTTTCGAATCCCGCGTCAGGGCATGAGCAACAGTTTTCCGTTATCTTCGGTAGCAAGTAGCCAAATATATTCATTCCAATCGAAGGCCTTCAACTTATCCTGTACGGATACAGTTCCTTTTTGTACGGTTAACGATATCTGCTATTATTGAACAATCATATATCTTGAGCATTTCCTTTCTTGTTTTTTCTATTATAATTTTTCTACCTTACCGATATATGCCTTGATGTTGAACTTTGATTTACATCCACTGTAGCTCATGTAACGAATTTTGCCGAAAATATCCCTGTCCTGCCATGCCCGGTCATGAACCCCCCCTATGCTCCAGGCAATGCCTGTATATCCGTTAGGGTCTCTGCCGTCAAGTCCATATTTGTCATTGAGGTATATGGCTACACTCATGGCCTCTTCCGGGGAATTTGTCCACTCCAGTATCTTTTTTGCCCAGTACATCCTCATATAGCCATGCATCTTCCCTTGCCTGACCATCTCCGTCTGGGCGGCATTCCACAATTTGTCGTGCGTTGAGGCTTTTTCAAATTCTTCTATAGGATACAGATAAAGCCGCCTGTCTTGCCTGTGGTTATTCAGTGTCTGCTGCGCCCATTTGGGGAAACCATCAAAACGATCATAATCAGAGTTGTAAAAACAATAATTGTCAGATAGTTCTCTCCTGACTATAAGCTCCTCAAGAAAGGCATTCTTAAGATAGGAGGGAATGCTGCTTTTGGTAACCTCAAGGGCAACCCTTTGCGCTGAAAGCTGGCCAAAGTGTAAATAAGGGGAAAGGTCGGACTGTCCCTGTAGGGCAGGGTCATTCCTTTTTGCGTCATATCCTTCGAGTTTTACGGCAATAAACCTTTCTAGAGCTATCTTAGCAAAATCTTCGCCGGGGTTAATCCAGTCAACTTCTTTTACACTCCTGCTGATTTTCAGCGACTCGAAAATATTATTCCATTGAATCCCCGACGTTTCTTCCCTCCATGGAAAGGGATGTCTTTGCAGGGAAGGGAAGGGATCCATAAAAACAGGCAAAAGCTTTTGAATCTTTTTTCTGATAGTGTAAGCAGCATATTCTGCCTTTTGTGAAGCCACGGCACAAGGCACAATATTGTGTGCATCCACCTCCGAAAAGGGGATATTTATATGTTGTGCAACCTCATCCTTCCACTTCCTTTTTGGCCGCAGAGGGTCAAAGTCCGTTATAAGGACAGATGCCCTGTGATTGATTACAAACTTTGGAATAACATCTCCAGGATCTCCGGTTAAAAGGAAAAACGGCACAGCAAGGTCATCGAGCCTTTTCGAGACTTCTTTAAGCCCTGACAGCATAAAACCGTACTGGCGGATTGTTGCATCGAGAAAACAGGGAACAACGCAGAAAACCACCGCAAGAGACACTTTTTTTCTGAAGGCCAATTCCTGTGCACAGATTAACGCCCAGTTGTCCCTCACCCTTTGGTCGCGGCTCATCCAGTAGACAACAGGGCCGCCACTAAGAATGCCTTGCCTTATATTCCTTATCCTCTCCTCCATCATATCCCGGCCTCATTTGCTGCCAATGTCATAACTATATCTATATGACAGAGTGAGGAGTTTTGCTATAATAAAAGTATATTGACCGCACATAAAATGAGGCGGCTTTAAAAGGAGATTAGGTTATGCATAACCATCATCAGGAGCACCGTAAACCGAGTATCAGGATATTTCTGACCAACCTCGACGTTGATATGCCTCTTTCAAAAAAAATCTGGCTCCTTTTCAGGAACAACATGAAAAAAATACTGACCTTAAGTAGTTGCTGCGGCCATCATGGCGAACCCGGATGCTGACAGTCAGATGACGAGTCCGCCGGTCGGTGAGACTTAGATGCTCCACCTCAAGCACAGATAATATATTGCGCAGAATACGGCGTGGAGGAAAAACTGTTCAATCCATGTAAACGGTCCTGACCTTCTGCCGAGAAGCCCTTCACCTGCAATGGGCATGGCTATAAAAAGCATGGACAGCCAGAGTATCGTAACATAAAGGCAGACGAGCCCGAAAAGAAGGCCGTCAAAACCGAACAGCATTGTTCCAGTAATGTACGTTGCGCCGAAGACACCGCTTGTTATGAGGTGTATGAAAAGCCCTGTTGCATAACACAGTCTGGCGCTGTCTTTCAGTTTAAGCGTCCTGAGCAGAAAGGAGCCGTCGATGGCGATCAAGCTGGACTTGAAGATATGAAGACGAAAGAGAATGTCGGATATTAGACCCATAACAACACCTGAAACTGCTCCTGAGACAAAACCTGCCGACACCTGATGCATATTCCCTCCTCTTTATTATATGGAAAGTATTGTTGGAGGCATAAAAACCGTGAAATGCCCATAGGCGGCGATAAGTGCACTATGGGGCACTATCATATCTTTTTCTTCGACAAATCCTGAGCCTGCGAGCATGGGGCATTGTATCGTTGAAAGTTTGCCCGCGTAAGGTTTGATTGCCGAGTGTTTCACCTCAAAACGGATCAGTTTTCCCGGTCCCCCATAAAAACCGACAGCAGGGCCCGTTAGAAATTTGATTGTTTCTTCGATGTTTTGAAAAGGAGCAGGGTTTAACGGGGCATTATCTCCTTTGAATTCAATTTTGAAGTTGCCTTTCCAGTCGCCGTAGACTTGATATTGATAAGGATGCTCATCCTTATACCTGACATCAAGTTTCATATCAATTGAGCGCCAGGGTACTCCCAAAAGTCCGGTGACAAAGGAAATAAGGGGCGATGTGATGCCGCTTTCGAGGAAGAAAACCGCAGGCATTCCGGTTACAGGGTCGATCACATAAGTACGGATATTGGCCTGATTATAGGAAAAATGAACAAAAGGAAAGACAGACGAAGTGACATTTTTACTTCGAAACATCACAAGAGAAATCATAGCGTTATCCTCAAGTATCCCGGCAAAGTTTATACTGGCGGGAACAGCAGGGCGTAGCTTCTTCTCAGGTATAAGCCAGGAAAGATAAAGGACATCCGAAACATCCATCTGCACGGTAAATGAAGGAATGATACCCATAGATTCTGTTTTTATTATATCGGACATTTATGTAGAATGATATTATAAAAAACATTGATATTTCAAAGGAGTGGCGTGAAGATTTTTTTAGCCGGTGGAACAGGATTTCTCGGGCAATATCTTTGCCGAGCATTTATAGAACAGGGGTATAAAGTAACAGTCCTTGCCCGGGCACCGGTCTTTAAAGCATGCCTTAATCCCGGTCTTCACATCATCAGGGGTGATCCTTCAGCAAAAGGGGCCTGGCAGGAGCAGCTAGCCGGTCATGAAGCAGTGGTAAACCTCGCCGGAGCTTCCATTTTTCAGAGATGGACGAGAGGGGTAAGGGAGGAGATTCTTAAAACCAGGGTTCTCTCCACTTCAAATATCGTTGATGGAATCAGAAGATCAGGGGCAGCAGGGGCAACTCTTTTTAATGCCTCCGGCGTGGGTTATTATGGCGCTTGCGGTAAAACCCCAGTCGATGAAGGCACCGCATCGTCGGGCAATACCTTCCTTGCAAGGGTTGCTTCTGAATGGGAACAGACAGCTTTAAAGGCAGAGGATGGGAACATCAGGGTTGTGTTGTGCAGGCTCGGCATTGTCCTCGGCAGATATGGCGGTGCCTTTCCGAGACTGCTTAGATTGACCAGATTTCGCCTCTGTGCACCCTGGGGGAATGGTGAGCAGTGGTTTTCCTGGATTCATGAAAAGGATGTTGCACGAATATTTAGCTTTCTCTTTGAGCACATGGATATCAGAGGCCCAGTCAATTTCAGCTCTCCCGCGCCTGTCAAAAATCGCGAAATGGCAAACATTCTTAATGATTTATTGAAAAAGACTCCTGTCTTTCCGGCGATACCTGCGTGGATTTTACGAAGCATCCTCGGTGAATTTTCCCAGGTCTTTCTTATTGGTCAAAGGGCCTTGCCTGGTGTGCTGACAGCGCATGACTTTTCATTTCAATTCCCATTTCTAAGAGAGGCAACAGCAGATCTATCGGGACGTATGGAAAAACATAAGGCGTAAAATCTATTTTTCACAGGTTCTGCGTGGTAATGCTTTAGGGGAAGAAATATCACAAACAGTATTCGTCTTGGAGGTCTAACTTGTTGATATATTTAACATAAAGCCGATAATTTGCTGTCATTCTCCGGTGTAAGCCGGTATAATGCCGTTGGCATTTGGAAATATCCCGGCATGATTAAACTCTGATCGCCTCTTCAGGACACATCTCATGACAGCAGTAACAACGTATGCACTTTTTGTAATCGAATAAAACGGCTTTTTCATTAATTGAAATAGCGCCCGCAGGGCATACATGTGTACATACCCCGCATCCTTTACATAGGCCTTTTTTTAATTTCGGTTTTTTAATAAAAACGTTTTTTAACACCTTCCTTGCCATATCGGGGAGATTCCAGTTAGTGTCCATTGTCCCGGGCATTTGAAAGTCGTCCACAAAAGATACAGGAAGGCCGACATTGATCGTCTCGCAATCAGGCACCATGTGATGCTCTTTGGCCTTTGAGGTTATGGGAAGAGGAAACGGTATGCCTGCAAGCTGTTCTATATAGCGATCAAGGACAAATGCATTTTTACTTAAAGCAACCAAGCCCATATTCCTTACTCTGCCGCTGCCCGGCCCGTCTCCATCCATACCGATAATTCCGTCAACAATCGTTATTGAAGGTTTCACAATGTTATGGATATCAATAAGTATGGAGGCAAAGATCATTTTATCTGTTCCTGCCCTCAGGTGCCACTTTGCCTTGTCAAGGGCATGGATAAAACCAAAGGTATTTTTTACTCCCAGGGTAAGGCCCATCATCACATGTGTTTTAAGCTTGGGAAGGTTTATAATTGTTTCAAAATCACCGGGTTCTTCGCCCAGAATAAACTCTCTGTATGGGGAAATACCCTGATATTTTTTTGTAATCTTTTTATTAAAAGAGAGTATCTTTAAACCACAATCTTTTGCTACTTTCATAATACCTGATTTTAATAAAACTTTTTCTGTGGACTCATATCCCGGGCTGTCACCGATATAAACATCACAGGAGGAGTCCAGCAATAATTCGGATATCGCCCTTACAAACTCCGGACGGGTGGTTACAGCTTGCTCCGGCGACTTCCCGCTTAAAAGATTAGGCTTAAGCAGAACTTTTTGATGTACTGCCGTAAAACCTACTTCCCTGAAGCCGTCGTGGAAGAAATTCTTAAGCGTTTCAATATCGTAGGAATCACATTTCCCAACTGCTACCTTTTCCACAACATATTCTCCGTGATCAAGTTTAATTTGAACTGTTTTTGCCGGGATGAGCTACTCCGCAGTTAAATTTAGGTATTGGAAATGCGAAAACAGCAATTCAATAATTAACGTCAAAAATCAGCGATTTAAAATCCAAAATCAAAAACACCTATTATCCTTTTTCATCAAAAACAACCTCAAGGAATCTCATGCAGATACTGCCGTCCTTACCCTTCCAGCATATACTGTTTTCATCATTGTCAAACCGGTATATAACCACATAATTCTCTCTTTTAAAGTAAATGCCTTCCTGACCATTTCTCCGATAATTTATAGCAGATATATCATCTATAAGTTCTTGCAGCTTTATACCGAATCTTTCCTCAAATACCTTTTCATCATTAAATTTTTCATCACTGCTTATAAAGGAAAATTTGTCTGTGTTTTTTACAAGATAGACAACTGTTTCACCGAAGGGTCCGTAAATCTCAATTTGTAATCTATCTGGGTATTTCATTTTTAAAGACATGGAGCCTGAATATTTCATGTCCCTCCAGGACATATCTATGTCGCAGATTGCCTCCATATACTCTATTTTGTCCGGCCATGTTATATGTGTTTTACGGGGGAATAATGTACAGGATGAAAGGAGAATGAAGGTGCAGATAATTATGGCTATCTTCTTCACTTTCTTTTTTCTTCTATTGCCTTTATCTTCTTCTCTATTACCTTTTTCTTCTCCGCTTTGCTTTCCAGCTTCATGGATTTTTCAAGATACTCCATAGCCTTATCATACTCTTTCAAGCTTACATAGACGTCACCGAGATGCTCGGCAATAGTCGGATCATCAGGCAACTTCTCATGGGCCTTTAATAATTCATCCAGAGCCTTTTTATAAGCACCTTTCTTATAGTACACCCAGCCAATGCTGTCCATGATATATCCATCGTCGGGTTTTTTTATAAGCGCCTTTTTTATCATCTCTTCAGCTTTATCAAGATTAGTGCCTTTGTCCGCCCATGTATAGCCTATAAAATTAAGAGCATTCGGGTAATCAGGGTCAATTTTCAGCGTATCTTCCATATACAACAATGCTTTATCGGTATTTCCGCTTTTCTCGTATAACATGCCAATCTGGTAAATAAGTTCAATGTTGTTAGGATTATCCCTCTTAGCTTCTTCCAGAATTTCAATGCTTTTTTGATAATCCGCCCTTTCTTCGTAAAGCGTTGACAGCATTATATACAAGTCAATATTGTCTTTTTTGTTTTCCAGATAGTCCTTGAATTTGTTTATTCCCTCTTCAACCAAACCAGTTTTTATATACAGTAAGGTCATGGTCTTTATTGCGCTCTTAAATTCCTCCGAGCCGGGATCTATCTTTGCCAATTCGGCAATAGCCGTCTTCATATCGCCTTTTTCCTTCAACGCATAGGCAAGATACAATCTCAACATATCGTTTTTCGGCGATAATGCAAGCAATATATTGAACTCCCTTATTGCTTCATCATATCTGCCCTTTTCAAGATGCAAAAGGCCGATCTTGCCTCTTACCGAAAGGTCTTCCCTGTCCACATCGGACAGTTTTTCAAATTCATAAATCGCCTTGTCATATTCTTTCTGCCTGACAAAGATATTTGCTATTTTTGTCCTCGCTTTTTTATTAATGGGGTCAAAGGCGATAACCATTTTATAGTACTCTATAGCCTTATCATGGTTGTTCTCAATCTCATAAATAAGACCAAGATCAAGCAGCGCCGGCTCAAAGTTAGGTTTTAATTTGATAACCCTGTTGTAATATTTTTTTGCTTCTTCATAGTCCTTTAACTCAGCCTTTAATCTACCGATATAATAGAGTGTTATAATGTTGTCACTATCATATGATATGATTTTATCATATATTTTAATGGCCTCTGCGTAGTTCTTTTCAGCTATAAACAGGGAACCCAGGTGCAGATATGCCTCAGTATCTTCAGCATTTATAGTAATGCATTTTTCATACATTTCCTTTGCCTTGGCCGGTTCCCCCTTTGCAGAGTATATGCCACCAAGCAAAATAAGGGCGTTACGATTCTTTCCGTTCATCAGGATTGCTTCTTCGAGGAGTTTTTCTGCATTGCCGATTTCGCCTTTTCTGATATATGAAAAAGACAGTTCCGATCTTATGTTGGAAGAGTCGGGATTAAGACGGAGCGCTGATTTATAGTATTTTATGGCATCTTCATATTTACCCTGTGTCTCGCTTCTGTATCCCTTTAAAAAAAAGAGAACAGACGAGGAATAATCACTTGCAAGAAGGGACAAAGGAATGAACAGCATTGATATATAAATAAAAAGTTTTTTCATAACACCTGATAATAACACACAAGCATTGTAAAATCTATTATCTGTATTTCACAGAAATGAATAGGGAAAAACGAAGGGCACGGTCTATCATTCTCCTGATCCAATGATTTGTCAGTCTTGTTTATCGTATAAGATTACCGATCCTCAGCCATCTAATGTATCCCAGTATATTGTCAGGCTTTACATTCCAGGAAAAATACAATATGAGCGCCCTTCCTACAAGATGATCCTTGGAAACAACTCCCCAGTACCTGCTGTCAAGACTTCTGTCTCTATTGTCGCCCATCACGAAATAGGAATTCCCGGGCACTTTGAATGGCCCAAAATTGTCTCTCGGATTAATATGCTCAGGCAGTATCACGGTAGCAGAATAATGCCCCCATTTGTCTTCTGTCTTTTTTCCATTTATATAAATCACCTTATCCTTGATCGCTATTGTATCTCCTTCGGTTGCGATAACCCTCTTAATAAAATCTTTGTCCGGGTCAACCGGGTAACGAAAAATTATCACATCACCCTTTTTGGGGTCCCCAAGGTTAAAAATCACCTTATCCGTAAAGGGAATCTTCATTACATAACTTAACCTGTTGACAAGAAGATGGTCGCCGATAAGCAGGGTTGGTTCCATAGAACTTGAAGGTATCCTGAATGCCTGAAGAAAAAAGCTCCTTACGAAAAATGCTATAATTGCTGCAATAATTAACGATTCAACATATTCTCTGGTTTTACTCTTTGTTTTTCCTTTTGATTTTTCCATGTTTATACCTTTTGTATTTTTCACTTTTCACCTTTTACTTTTTACAGATTCTTACATCTTTTCCGGCGCTGATACGCCAAGTATATCCAGTCCATACTTAATCACCTGCTGAAGAATGTAAAGAAGCAGCAACCTTGCAACAGTCAGGTCTTTTTCGTTCTTTAAAATTCTCGTCTTGTTGTAATAACTGTGGAACTTACTCACAAGATCTATAAGATAAAACGTAATCCTGTGCGGTTCAAGGCTGCGCGAACTCCCCTCCAGAATATCATAGAGATGGAGTATCGCTTTAATCAAATCGATCTCCTCTTTAACCGTTAAAAGATCAACCCTGACAGCGTCTTCTTTTTGCGCCTTGTCATCATTTGCTATCTGCCGCCCGGTTTTTATATTCAGAAAATCAATTCCTACTCCATCTTCTTTAGCATTTCTGAAAATACTTGCAATCCTTGCATAGGCATATTGAACATAATATACAGGATTTTCACTTGATGTTTTCTTCGCAAGATCAAGATCAAATTCAAGGTGGGCATCACTCTTCCGCATTAAAAAGAAGAAGCGGGCAACATCCTTACCCACCTCATCAAGAACCTCTCTGAGGGTGGTAAACTGTCCTGACCTTGTCGACATGCCTACCGGTTTTCCATCTTCAAGGAGTGTAACAAACTGGATAAGGAGAACCTTAAGATTTTCCTTGCGGCCTCCTGTGGCCTCTATCCCTGCCTTCATTCTCGGGATATATCCATGGTGATCGGAGCCCCATATATCAATGAGGATGTCGAAGGACCGGTTAAACTTGTCGCTATGATAGGCAATATCTGAAGCAAAGTATGTTTTCTCACCGTCAGATTTTATAAGTACCCTGTCCTCATCCTTCTCAAAAAGGCTCGTTCTGAACCAGAGCGCCCCATCCTGCTCGTATGCATAGCCCTTTGTTTTGAGCAATTCCAGGGTTGCTTCGACAATACCGTTCTTGTGCAGAGTTGTCTCACTGAAGTAGTTGTCAAAGGAAACGCCGAAACTCTGAAGGTCACCTTTAATTCCCTCAAGGACTGTATCGCCGGCAAGTTTTGCAAAATATTTTATCGCCTCTTTTCTATCCGCGGGAACAAACAGTCCCTGTCTGATTGCAAGGGCTGCTATATCCTTAACATATGCTCCCTTATAAAAATGATCGTCAAAGACAACGTCCTCACCCTTCAGCTCCATCCACCGTGTATAGGTCGATTCACCGAGTGTCTCTATCTGTTTGCCCGCATCGTTCACATAATATTCTTTTACAACATTGTAGCCGGTCTTTTTCAATATGTTAGCAAGTACATCCCCTACAACGGCCCCCCTGCCATGCCCTATATGAAGCGGTCCTGTCGGGTTTGAACTCACAAACTCCATAAGGACCTTTTTGCCTTTCCCCAGGTCGGGCATAAAAGCTTCCAGTCCGTTGTTGTGTATTTCCGATAATGCCTGTTGCCATAATTCGTCTTTTACATAAAAATTTATAAATCCTTTTCCTGCAAGCTCGACCTTCCTGCATACATTATCAAAGCTCATGTGCCTGATGAGAATTTTTGCAATATCCTGAGGGCTTTTTCTTATTTTAGGGGCTAATAAAAAGGCAATATTTGTGGAATAATCGCCGAATTCTTCTTCTCTGGGTATTTCTATAATGGGCTCTATATTAACATCGTGAGACAAAATACCTTCAGCTTTACAGCCGTCACACGCCTCATGTATTATCTCCACTACCCGTTTTCTTATCATCCGGTGTCTCCGTATTTTTAATAGATAGATCCTTTGTAAAATCAGTACATCTCAATGTTGTATCCTTACCTTTCAAAAACTTTTTCTGGCAATTCTCTCTCCATGCACAAACTACACAAAACGAAGGTTCATTGGCCATCATGCCCCCTTTATAATTTCCTTATAAATTTTCGGCTTTCTTTCTTTCATCAATGGCCATTCCCTCCTGATATGTTTCAGATATTCAAAGTCGATATCTGCCAGCAAGATGCTGTCAACTGCCCCTGTCGGCCCTCCTATCAACTCCCCTTCCGGATTCACACAAAAGCTCATCCCGTAAAAATCAAGGGCGTCCTCACTTCCCACCCTGTTCACCCTCATGATATACAGGCCATTTGTTATAGCATTTCCTGCAATAACCGTCTGCCATATATGCTGGGTTTTGAATGCACACGCTGTGGGCGAAAAAACTACTGCAGCGCCTTTCAGCGCAAGGATACGTGTACTCTCCGGATACAGGTTGTCCCATGATATCTGAATCCCAAGCCTTCCATGCTTTGTGTCAAAGACGGGTAGTCCCTTATCTCCTGTGGAAAAATAATACTTCTCTTCCCATAGCGGTATATCAGGTATATGGATTTTTCTATACACCCCGGGGATCTTACCGTCAGCATCAATAACCACACAACTATTGAAGAAACGTGATTTATATCTTTCAAACATCGGCAGCAAAATTACCGCATCTGCTGCTTTTGCTTTCTTCTTGAAAATACTGACAATCTTATTTCTTTTGTCATCGGCTAACAGAAATGCATTTTCATTCCTGCCCTTTGGAAACCAATACTGGTTGAACATTTCCTGAAAACATATAATTCGTGCCCCTTCTTTGAGGGCCACATCCATGATTTTTAAAGCTTTCTCAACATTACCTTCCTTATCCTCAGAACATGCAAACTGAATGCCGGCTATCTTCATATTCCTTAACCTGTATCATTATTATTTTTTATGTAGATTATGCACCTTCGGTGCAAAAACAGCATCATATACAGAAAAATATCTTCTGTATATTTCATTATTTGCACTTTTGCACAATCATGTCAAAACTAACAGATGAAATTGAGGCATGTCAAGAAAAATACCAAGGAGCGGATATTTGAAGAAGTCAGTGTGATTCGGGAGCCAGAATACAGGATAAAACCCCAAACAAATCATTCTGACTCCTGAATTTATCTATTCCTTATTTCATCTAATAGTTCTCAGCCATCGCTTCATAGTACGCCATCGGATGAGCACAGGCAGGGCATTCTTTCGGGGCTTCCATCCCTTCATGAATATATCCGCAATTTCTGCATCTCCATTTAACAACCTTATCTTTCTTAAATACCCGGTCATTTTCAATGTTTTTAAGGAAGGCAAGGTATCTTTTTTCATGACCCTGCTCGACAGTTGTTATAGCCCTGATTACAGCCGCTATTTCGCTGAATCCTTCCTTTTCGGCAACATCGGCAAACTCAGGATATAATGTTGTATATTCAAGATTTTCTCCTGCAGCAGCCTCTTTCAGATTCTCTTTTGTATCGGCTATGACGCCCGCAGGAAATGTTGCAGTAATCTCCACATCCCCGCCTTGCAGGAAACTAAAGAATCTCTTTGCATGTTCCTTTTCATTGTCAGCAGTATCCGTAAAAAACCAGGATATCTGTTCATATCCTTCTTTCTTTGCCTGGGAAGCAAAATAGGTGTATCTGTTTCTCGCCTGCGATTCACCGGAAAAGGCCTTGAGAAGGTTTTTCTCTGTTTCCGTTCCTTTTAAACTTTTCATTGGTTGTCCTCCCTTAAATCCTATGCCTTCCAGAGTCCGTGCATATTGCAATATTCCCGTGCTGTTACCCCTTCTCCCTTCACAGGAAAAAAAGCTTCGGGCGCCCCTCCTGGAGACAGAAACTGACGGTAAGCTTTCCCGTCTATAACAACCTCAACCCATTCTATATAGTGTTTATCCTCCATAGGGTGGGCCACGCTTCCCACTTTTACCATAATACCATCCTGCATCTTTTCAATAACCGGAACATGTTTCTCGCGAGAGGCATCAACGGTATTTTCCTTCATGAGCGCCATGGGCTTATTACAGCAAACAAGCTGGCCCTTACCGGCATGAATAACCTCAATAATATTACCGCACATTTCACATTTGTATATCTCTAATTTTTCCGCCATAAAAACCTCCTTATTTTTGATGTGGACGTCAGTTAAAACTACAGCCGATCTTATGAAGGTAATACACAGATGTACTGATGTCAACCTGCAATGCCAATCTGATTCATAGACAGCACCCGGATGGTACCCGGGTAACGAGGGATACCCGTCATAAAAAAACGGGCCTAACAGATCAGGAAACTCACTTCCTGTCCAATATCTCTCGGACCTTCTGAAGAAGCCTGTCGAGTAACAGGGGTTTGGCAACAAAGTCGAACTCCTTGTCCTCGATCCCTTTATCAAGGACAACGTCCTTTGTATATCCGCTTGTAAAGAGCACTTTGATATGAGGGTTTATTCCGTGTATCTCCTTGTAGACCTCCATACCGTTCTTTTTCGGCATGACGGAGTCAACGACGATGAGGTCTGTGTCCCGGTGTTGTTTGAATTTATCTACCGCATCTTCACCGTCTGCTGCTTCTATGATTATATAGCCATGCTGCTGGAGTGCTTCCCGCATAAAATATCTTACTTCTTTATTATCTTCGGCAATAAGGATTATTTCTTTCCCAGTTGCGATGGGGGTTGTCTTATCTTGTTTATCATCAACCTTCATCCGCACTGCCGGGAGATAGATATGAAAGATTGTACCACTGTTCGGTTTGCTGTCTACAGTGATGTATCCGTTGTGTTGTTTCACGATACCATAGACAGTGGCAAGGCCGAGGCCGGTTCCTTTCCCGACCTCCTTTGTGGTGAAAAAGGGGTCGAAGATCTTATCTATAGTTGCCTCATCCATACCTATTCCTGTATCGGATACGCTTATAAGCACGTACCTTCCTGGCTTCACAAACTCGTGGCCATTGATGAACGTTTTGTCTATAGCGGCAATATTCGTCTCTATAGTAATTGTCCCTCCTTTCGGCAGGGCATCTCTCGCATTGGTGACAAGGTTAAAGAGTATCTGGTCTATCTGCGACTTATCGGCCATTGCAATCGTATCATCCTGCATAAGGGATGTTTGCAGCTCAATATCCTCGGTAAGGAGCCTTTTGAGTAATTTCTTTGTCGCTTTGATTGTATTGTTTATATCCAGGGGGACAAGTATAACGGGCTGCTGTCTGCTGAACGCCAAAAGACTCTGGGTGAGATCGGCGGCCTTCCGGGAAGCAGAAAGTATCTGCTCCACATATGATTTTAAGGGGCTCGACTTGTCTATCTTCATCTGCATCAGTGTCGCATATCCCATCAGTGCAGTAAGGATATTATTAAAGTCATGAGCGATGCCGCCTGCCAGGGTACCGATGGCCTCCGTCTTCTGGGCCTGTCGAAGCTGTGATTCAAGTCGCGTTTTTTCTTCTTCCGACCGTTTCCGTTGGGTAATATCCTCCACCGTGGTAAGGAAGTACAGAAACCGGTCATTGCTGTCGCACAAGATGTTGACCGTTGAAGATCCCCATACAATTCCTTTGTCTTTTCGTATATATCGCTTCTCCGTTCGATAGAGCGGGATCTTTCCGCTGATCAGATCATTCACATGGATTACATCCTCGGCAATGTGCTCAGGATGTGTGATATCCTTGAAGGTGAGTAAAAGCAGTTCCTGCTCCGTGTAACCGAGCATGTTGCAGAAGGCCTCATTTGCCCTTATAAAATTGAGGTTGATGCCGGCCATGACCATACCGAGGGAACTCTTCTCAAAGATTTTTCTAAACTGTTCTTCGCTCTCCTGTAACGCTTTTTCCATCTGCTTACGCTCGGTAATATCGTTGCCGATACAAAGAATCTCTGTCACTTCTTTGTCCTCATTATATATTGGCTTATTTGTCCACGCTATCCAGACGCGCTCACCATTGCGGCACACGTTTTCATTTACATTGTTGATATGAAACTCGGGGTTCCGCCCGATATCCTCAATTAGCAACTTTAAATTACGTCCCGTTGTCTCGTATTCAGGCACTATAGTTCCAATCACATTTTTTCCTATGATTTTCGCCTCATTATATCCAAAGAACCGCTGAGAGAATTCATTAAAGAAGGTGATTACCCCCATAGTATCCATTCTGAGTATTATGCTGTTGGCATTCTGCACCAGTTCACGATATTTTTGCTCACTTAACTTCAGGGCCTCCTCGGCCTGCTTATTCTCGGTAATGTCCCTGAAATATGCAAGTGTGACCGGTTCACCCCGGAATATAGTCCCGGCGCTGGAGATGCCCACAAAGATCGGTATACCATCCTTCCGAATGCCCCTGAACTCATAGCTCGACGGGGCGGGCTCACCTCTCTGCCTCTTCCTGTTATATTCCATAACCATGGGAAGATCATCAGGGTATACAGTGATGTCATGTGTCTTCCCTATAACCTCATCAGGACTGTCGAAACCGAAAATTTCCAGAAATTTATTATTCACGTATATATGCCGGTCCCCCCTTAACAGGGCTACGCCGTCGTTGGATTGTTCAATCGCCACCCGGTAACGCTCTTCAGATTCCATAAGCTTTTCATCAGCCAGCCTCCGCTCTGTAATTTCGCAGGCAAAAACGGCTGCTCTTGATGCCTTCCCTGTCTTATCAAAGACAGGGAAGCAATATGTGTCGAAGGACTTTCCTCCCCTGATATCTTCAAATTGCACCGGCCTGCCGGTAAGGAAGACTCTATTGAATTGTTCTTTTCTCAGTCTTGCTACATCCGGGGGAAAATGATCATATATGCATGCGCCTGTGAGTTCCTGGACACTTTTACCCAATCTCTGAGCAACCACCTCATTTGCTATAAGGACTGTGCCTTCAGCATCAATAAGCAACAAGGTTTCCCTCGTAGCATTGATCAAGGCCAGGAGTGTTTCTTCGGTCTCCTTTGAGGCCGCTTTAAATTGCATTTGTTCGGTTTGAGATTTTTCAAGTTCGGCAACCCTCGTGCGCATCTCAGTCAGTTCTTTAATTATTTGTTCTTTTGTCTTATTACTTTCATCCATGTTGTCAACCTCATATCCTGATCAATAAATTATGCGTTATCAAGTTTTTTCTCGGCAAAATTGAAGATAAATTGTTTGTTTTAAGGGTATTGATGAGAGAAGAAACAAAATAACCATTGTGAACATGCCTCCTTAAAGGCTGACCAGTCAACCACAAATCAGGGTAGTGTAACGCTTCGTAATTCTATTATAACAGGTTATAAAAAATGAGTACATAATTAGAATTTTAAATTGCCTGAATATACATAAACACACCTATGATTGACGATAGAAAGAACACACAGAGAAGATAATCCCGGATATGTCGTTGCCAATAGCGTTGGTTGTCCGGGTTAAAATATCGTGAGGTTAGGAAGCCCGGTCTTTGTCGCTCAACACTCCCTTCGCGATTAAACAATTGCATAAATAAATTTTTAAAGTGGATTACGTTTCAGCTCCAACACGTAACCCGGTGTTTCCTGCCGTTTTGTCATACGGCAAACCAGTTCTGCCGAGAAAAATGATTTGAATTCCATCTCATACTCAAATGTTATACGGCTGTAGACAATGAGTATCTGTCCGGCAGCAATGTCGACAGCACCCTCGAATTTGCCTTTTCGTTCCGCCACATTACAGTAGCCTGCATATTTTCCTGCCGGTTGCAGATAATAACCGGAGATTTTATCGCCAATCAGTGTACCGGAAAAAACAAGCGGCACATCCGTCATCGGACCTATATGGGTACCCATTGATTTTATGGTAAGGATATCGTCGTCACCGTTCTGGTCATCTCGTGTCAGCTGCAGACGTGACCCATCCAGCAGGAGTTTGAACGTCTTTCTGTTGGAACTGGTCCAGGTACCTGCAAGGTTTGTAGCCAGTTTCTCCCGGTCGCGCCGATATTCCAGCTTAAATATCTCCTCCTGCACCTTCGCGGCATCGGGCGATTGCGGCGCCAGTTCCAGGTATCGCTGGAAACTTTTTATGGCAGATGTATAATCACCTATTTTTGACTGCACGCCTCCCAGATTGTAAAAAATCACCGGCCAATCCGGTGCCAATTTGGCCGCTTGCTCGAACTCAATTGCTGCAAGAGCATAATCACCGGGTGATTTAGCCATTTCAACAGCGGCAATCCCCCGTGCCATGTAACGCCTCGCCTCCTCGGACACGGTCTCCGCCAGTGTTACAGAAACCCAAAATATCAATATCACCACACTGATAAAACACTCAATCTGTCTTCGATACATCTTTACATCCTCCATTAGTTGCCGGAACACAAGGATTGGCTATTTGGGCATTACCATAAAGAGGTAACCAGAAAGTATTGCGAATTATAGAAGTCTGCCGGGCTAAAATCAACACCCAAGCCCATCTTTATCCGGCCTCCGGACTTTGGAATATTCCGGCCTGCTGCATTGATCAATGCCCAATCGGATTCCGAACAGACTACATTTTCCTTGCCCCACAAACCATAGTTCGTATCCAGCAAGGGGGTACCAAACCAGTTATTGAATATTTCCTTACGGTTTTTTTGTGCCATCTCAACTGCCGCTTTAAAAAGCTGCTTCCCCTCCTTTTCCTTCAACGGCTGTGCCAATTTGGCTACTTGAGCACCGCGGGTGCCATACAGCCTGAAAAACTCATCTTCAGAAATAATGCGGGGCCCTTCAAGGGGCTGATTATCCAGGAAAAGTTTCCTGCCGTTGACCTCCTTAAGGTAAATAACCGTATGTGATGCCTTTGATGCATTGTCCCCGGAGGATAATTTATTATCTACCGCGGCTATTACCCTACCCTCAATTAGCAGCACATCACCGGGCTGTAGTTCATTAAATGTCTTCCATGGCAGAGGAGGAGCATTAGTCTTTAGCGACTTATAAATCGAGTCAGCATACTTGTTGGGCTCTATAAGTCTCTGTTCGATAAGCTGTTTCTGCTTCTTCATCCATTCGGCATTCATATTCTTAAATTCGACCTGTTCCTGTAGAAACTTCGGATCAGTAGGATACGTACCTATATCGGAGAGTTTTTTCATCTCAAGCGTCCCTTTACTGGTCCCTTTGAAAGTCTCAAGAAGCCGGTTTCTTTCATCTTCGAATATTTTCTGTTTTATAAGCTCATTTTCCTTTTCGGCCTTCTGGAATTGCTGCTGGAGTTGCTGCTGTTTTTCTTTTTCAAGCACCGCGGATTTGTTGCCCCCGCTTTGATTGTTTTGAACAGGAGGCTTGTAGGATGTGGCATCAAAACCCGAACAGTAGGAATTGCTACGCTCAAAACCCGAGCTGGAACCTCTGTACGCTTCGCATTGTGAGCTGGTAGCAAAACTCCCTCTCCCATAGGCCCCGAACATCTTCTGGGCTTTGCCTGTGAAATAGACCTGCCAGTTGGCAAAAACAACTTCGGGCACAAGGACGGCAAAAGTCAGTAAAAAAATACCGGTGATTTTGATTTTATTCATGATTATATATACTTCCAATAAGAGTTAGCTTATGCTGGAAAGGAGTATAAAAATAACGGCACTGCAAGTCAAGGCAATATTTGCCATAAAATATCTTGACTTATCAATATATTGGTTTAAAATTGAATCTAATATTCAGAGAGTAATTCATCTATGTGGACTTTTATCCCATATCCTTCAGCTTTTCTTCTATGCTCAATAAATATTTTTATGTCCTTTGAATGTAATATTCAATTAATAAACAAACTGGTTGCATTTAATATGGAAAAAAACACCACATGAATTAAAGTGGTCGTATCTTTCACATGTTTTTTGCAGTTGAAATCTTTGGAATTATGCAGTCAACCTTAAAATTTGTCTCCTGTTTTTACGGGAGAAAATCAATTGCGGCAGTTTGAAGAATCAGGCCTGACTTTTGACAATAGCCTTAAGGCACAGGTCAAATAACAGGCTAACAAAAGAACATGTGATAAATTATGAGACCAAAACATGCCTGGCTATTGTTCATAATGTTTCTCCTGTGTATATTTTTTTATTACCTCGGTGAAATTATAGATTTCTTTAAATTAGACTTTCTGCATAGAGAGATCTTCTATACGGTTCACGACCTGCAAAGGGGGTTTTTTCTGATACCTGTTGTTTATGCCAGCTATCATTTCGGCATAAAAGGTGCGGTTGCCACCAATATCTTTATTTTCCTCTCAATCCTGCCAAGGGCTCTAATTTTTTCCCCCTATCCGAATCCTTTATTAAGAATGTCTTTATTTTCGGTTATATCCTTTATTATTGGTGTTTTTACAGCAAAAATGACTGAAGGTTTAAGGGCAAGTGAAGAGCGGTTTCGCGCAATAGCTGACTACACATACAACTGGGAAAACTGGGTCGGACCCGATGGAAAACTCATTTGGGTCAATCCTTCAGTTTCGCCATTAACAGGTTACTCTGTAGTCGAATGTCTGGCTATGACTGATTTTCCCATATCTCTTGTTGATGAATCCGACCGTGAGAGGATGGTAAAACTCTTTGCAGAAGCAGTTCAGGGTGTAAACTGCAACAACGTCGATTTCCGTATTCGATGCAAAGACGGCAGTATAAAATGGGGGGAGATATCATGTCGTTCCATCTATAACACAAAGGGAATAAACATAGGACATCGTTCAAGCATTCGCGACATTACAAACCGCAAACATGCGGAGGATGCACTTCTTGCATCCATTAAGGAAAAAGAAATCCTCATCAGGGAAGTTCATCACCGGGCAAAGAACAACATGCAGGTAATGTTAGGTTTATTTGACCTCCAGGCCTCGACAAACAAGAATCCGGAACTGACAGAAATACTTAAAGACGGCAGAAGCCGAATCAGGGCTATGGCGCTGATTCATGAGACACTGTACGATTCAAAGGATTTCACAAAAATAGATCTGACCGGTTATGTAACAAAACTTTCACGTGAGTTATTTCAGGTATACAAAGTAAACCCGCATGAAATAGAGCTGATTATTCAAACCGAAGGTGCCGTTCATATAGACATCAGTAAGGCAACCTCATGCGGGCTGATTCTTAATGAATTGATTTCCAATGCACTTAAATACGCCTTTACCGGCGATAAACCGGGTAAATTAGAGATCATCATGCACGACACGGGAAACGCGGAAATAGAGATTCTGATCCGTGATAATGGACCGGGTATACCGGATGATATTGATATCCATCAAACAAACTCTGTGGGATTGTATCTGGTTAACGGGCTTGTGACAAAACAGCTTGACGGTCATGTAGAAATAGTACGAGGTATCGGGACAGAATTCCGGATTATATTTCCTTCATTAACGACTGAAAAGGGGAGGTGACATGATGAAAAGCCAAAGCATCATGGTAGTGGAAGACGAATGGATCGTCTCCGATCAGATCTGCAGGGATCTTAAAGATTTAGGTTATAACATCTGCCAAACAGCATCCGCAGGAGACGAGGCCATTAGAGTGGCAGAAGAGGAAATGCCGGATCTGATACTGATGGATATTGTTTTAAAGGGCAAAATGGACGGAATTGAAGCTGCGGAACAGATCATCTCAAAATTCAACATCCCGGTTATTTATCTGACTGCTTACACAAATCATGAATATATCAAACGCGCAAGACAGACAAGGCCCTTCAGTTATCTGGTCAAACCTTTCATAAAGCATGAACTGTACGCAAATATAGAAATGGCTCTCCACAAGCACCGGGTGGACAAAAACATAAAGAGCTACCTTGACCGCCTGATGAAGTGCTTCAGGGGGACAATTGATGCTGTCATAGGGACAATTGAATTGCGCGGGCCCTATACAACGGGCCATCACAAGCGTGTAGCGGAATTAACGCGTGCGATCGCAATGGAAATGGGATTAACAAACTTCTCTTTGGAGGGGCTTCTGTTGGCAGCCTATGTCTATGATATAGGTATTGCCGATATGCCTGTCGATATAATAAGAGATTCCGGACAATTGACAGGACTCAATCTGGCATTGTATCAAACATACCCGCAATTAAGCTATCAATCTATAAAAGAAATAGATTTCCCCTGGGCTATCGCCGATATTGTCCTGCAACACCGCGAGTATTACGACGGCTCCGGATTCCCCCGGGGAATCAAAGGCAATGATATTCCCATTGAAGCCAGAATTCTGGCCGTTGCCGATGCTTTTGAAGATTTGACGAGTCATCGGGCCTTCCGGAATGCCTTTCCTTTAAATAAGGCTCTGGAAAAAATATCATCCGACAGCGGTTCCAAATACGATCCCGAGGTTGTAGATGCATGTCTAAGGTTTTTTAGTAAAAAAGAAAATATGGGTTAAATTCCTATTATTACTTTATTTTGAATGCTTCCTCCATGCCTATATACCTTTTCCTCAGCTTTGTCTTTTCAATCTTGCCGGTGGGGTTCCTTGGAATCTCACCGAAAAAAACCTTGCGGGGACGCTTGTATTTCGGCAGTTTCTCGCAGTATGCAAGGACCTCTTCTTCGGTAAGAGTCTTATCGGGGACTACCTCAACCACAATACCGACAATTTCTCCGAGCCGTTCATCAGGAATGCCGATGGCTGCGGTATCCTTTACGCATGGGTTTGTATGAAGGAAATTTTCAACTTCAACAGGGAATACGTTCTCACCGCCGGTGATAATGACATCCTTCTTCCTGTCCACAATATAGATAAAACCCTCCTCATCCTCTCTTGTCATATCGCCTGTATACAGCCATCCATCTATAAGCGCCTTAGCTGTTGCTTCAGGGTTCTTGTAATATTCCCGCATTACGCAGTTCCCCCGGACACAGAGTTCTCCCGGCTCGCCCTTATTTACAGGATTATGGTTTTCATCAACAATCTTCGCTTCCCAGTTGAAGCCCGGCCGTCCTATTGCACCGACCTTATGGATATTTTCAATCCCCAGATGAACACAGTTCGGTCCTGTGGCCTCGCTCAAACCGTATGTAGTATCATATGCCATATCCGGGAAATATTGTTTCCAGTGGATAATAAGGGAGGGCGGAACAGGCTGGGCGCCTATGTGCATGAGGCGCCACCGGGAAAGCCGGTAATCCTTTAACTTAAGCCTGCCGCTGTCCAATGCAAGCAATATATCCTGTGCCCAGGGCACAAGGAGCCAGACAATTGTACCTCCCTCCTCGCTCACCGCCTCCAAAGTCCATTGCGGCGAAATGCCTTTCAGGATCACAGAAGTGCCTCCCACTATAAGGCTGCCGAACCAGTGCATCTTTGCGCCTGTATGATAAAGCGGCGGTATAAGTATGAAGATATCCTTTTTTGTCTGGAGATGATGCATGTTCTCGGTAACACAGGCTGTTGCCATATTTAAATGGGTAAGCAGAATCGGCTTAGGTTGGCCTGTTGTGCCGGAGGTGAAATAGAGGCCGCAGGGATCTTCGAAAGTAATATTTACAATTGGCGGCGTCGGGGATGATCCTGCCAGAAGCCCGGAAAAGGATTCGGCATAGGGAGGGCATTTTACGCCGGCGCAGATATAGTGTTTGACGGAAGACAGGCCGGCCCTGATATGGCCTATCCTTTCTTCGAATTCTTCGCCGAAGACAAGAATATCAGGCTCTGCCACATCAGCACAGTATTGAATGTCACTACTCGTGAAACGGAAATTGAGAGGCACAACCCATGCCCCTGTCCTGACTATACCGAAGTAGGCAATAAGCCAGTCTATGGAATTATTCATAAGGTGCATGACTTTGCCGCCTTTTTTAATGCCCCTGGACAAAAGTACGTTGGCAAAACTGTTTGCACGGTCATCGAACTCCCGCCATGTTACGGTATGCCTTTTGCCTTCCGCAGGCATCCTTTCGACAAGAGCAATATCATCAGGATACATCCTGCCGTTCCTTGCCAGCATCTCACCTATGTGTACACATACATCACCCATTTTTAACCCCCTTTGATCAGATTTTGATAGGTATGTTCAATATCTGCCGCCGAGCATTGCAGAGAACTTTCCGGCATGTTCAGCAACTATGCGGCCATATTCTTCGACACATGATTCGGGAAATGTTCCCATGATGAATATAGAACCGATCAGCCTCTCCTGCGAATCGAAAACAGGGGAGGCAATGACATTGATGCCTGCATTTAATTCACCCATATCAAAGGCAAAACCGGTCTGCCTGCACTCTGCAAGCTCGATTTCCAGTCTGCTGCGATCCAGTTTTGAGGCATCGCCGTGAAAAAAAAGTTTATCCTGCTTGAGTAACATCTCCCGCTCGTCCTCCGGCAGAAAGGCAACTATGGCCTTTCCATGGGCGCCGTGGGTAACATTGAAGCGGTAGCCCAGGCGGATCGTAACGCTTATATCCTTATCCGCTTCCTGCCTTGCAACAACAAAGACGTTCTCCTCATTCATGATACCGAACAGGGCTGTACTGCCGGTCTTTTCAGCAAGGGTTTCAAGAAATGGACCTGCTATTTCACTGTAATTTAAGCTATCAAGAACCCTCCTTGACAGGGATATCAGTCCAAGCCCCAGAGAGTATGTTTTCCCCACAGGATCTTTTTGTACAAATCCAAACTTCTGGAGGGTATTGAGTATTGAATACCCCTTGCTCTTGTGTATACCTACACTTTTAGAGATATCTGTGAGATTCATCTTCAGGGATGGGCTTTTCTTCAGACAGAGCAGGATTCTTGCTGCCTGATCTACAGCAGGAACCAAGCCGTTATATTCCAATTTATTTTCTTGTCCTTTTTTATCCAAAAGACTCTCCTTACCTTGTCCTTAAGTCTTCCTTCCTTCATAAAATGCTTTGATATTAAGGTCATGGAGCTTTGCCGGCAGGAGTGTCCGTATAGTGCTTATCCACTGCTCTTCCTTGATTTCAGGGAAGAAATTGGAGAAGGCGCCTGTAAGAACAACGTTTGCAGCCTGAATATTGCCGAGCTTCCGCGCAATCTCCTGCCCGTTTATTATCCAAACATTGTTCCTGAAGTATTTCCTGAATGTCCTTTCGATATCTCCGGGATATTCTGCCTGCCCGAGGCTTACAGCGGGCGGAAGTATTGCCTGTTTGTTGATGATTATCCTTCCTTCCGGATTTATCCAGTTTATGTACCGGGCAGCCTCAAGCAGCTCAAAGGACAGGAGAAAATCAGCCTCGCCGTACTCGATAAGCGGCGAGTATACCTTTTTACCGAACCGAAAATGGGTGGTGACATCCCCGCCTCTCTGGGCCATACCGTGGACCTCGGCCTTTTTTACATCATATCCGGCATTGAGGAATACCTGGGCAAGAATATTACTCGCAAGAATTGTACCCTGGCCGCCGACGCCTGAAAGAAATATATTCGTCACTTTTCCGTTCTCTGTCATAATCGCCTCCTTACTATTTTCTGGGGCTCACGCTTGTCCCCGCAAGGGGGTCGCCCCCTCCAACGGCCGAGCCACAACCCGCTAAAGCGGGTACCCCGGCCACCCCACTCTCGCCCGCCGTGCGGGCTAAAGAAGAGATGTTTCTATTCGGCTTATTCAACTATTTATCTATTTAACCTAACGCCTCTATTTGCCCGGCACAATAGCTTCAAATTTACACACCTGAACACAGACCTCGCAACCTGCACATTGATCTTTGTTGATAAGAACCGTCCCTGTTCTCTTGCGGCCGGCCTTGGTTATGCCCGCCCCTTCCCTCCAGCTTATGGCCGGACAGTTGATCTCAAGGCACGCCTTGCAGCCCCTGCACATATCAGTGTCAGTCACATACACCGGGTGTTTGAACTTTCCCAGAGGATTTGCCCTGCGGAGCAGCATACAGGGGCTGTTCACCGTTATGATTGCCGAGGCATCATCCCTGTTTACCTCTTTCCTGATTACTTCCATTGTTGCCTCAATATTGTACGGGTCTACTTTTCTTACATTTTTTACACCTACTGCCCTTACTATCTGCTCATAGTCGACCATTGCGGCTGGTTCACCTTTGATAGTATATCCCGTGCCCGGGGTTTCCTGTTGTCCTGTCATGGCCGTAATCCTGTTGTCGAGGATAATCGTAGTTGAATAACCTTTATTGTACACCGTGTCCATCAATGGCCCTATACCGCTATGGAGGAATGTGGAGTCGCCCAGTACAGCGCAAATTTTCCCTAACCCCTCTTTGCCGAGGACCTTTCCGGCGCCATAGGCCCCGCCTATACCGGCGCCCATACAGGTTGAAGCGTGCATTGCAGCAAGCGGCGGCGCCACTGCCAGCGCATAACAGCCGATATCGCCGAACACATACAAGCCCAGCTTTTTCAAAGCATAGAACAATGGTCTGTGAGAGCAGCCGGCGCAGAGGTTCGGCGGTCTTCTCGGCAGGTCTTCCGGTTTAATAAGTATTTTTGGGGATTTATAACTCTTACCTGTCACAGCCTTCATGAGCGACTGTTTGATTATACCCGGCGACAATTCGCCTGTTGACGGGATAAGGTCTTTACCGTGCCATACTTTATAGCCCATCGCCCTGATCTCTGTTTCAAGAAAAGGGTCGAGTTCTTCCACTACAATCACCTTCTTAACCTTTTTAAAGAAATCGGCAATCATGTTCTTCGGCAGCGGCCATACCATACCCAGCTTCAAAAAAGAATATTGAGGAAAAACATCCTTTGTATAAAGACAGGAAACACCTGACGAGATGAAACCTATGGAAGTATCGTTGATCTCCATAACATTGCAGGGAAACTCGGTATCTGCGTACACAGCAAGCTTTCCTATTTTGTCCTCCAGGGCGACCCTTTTAACCCTGGAATACATGGGAACCATGACATACTTGGGCGTGTCTTTCGTGTTGAGACCTTTCTGGATTGCAGATTCCTTTCTTTCACCCAATTCTACAACAGAATCACAGTGCGAAACCCTGGTCTCGGTTCTTAAAAGCACCGGTGTATCAAATCTTTCGCTAATGTCGAAGGCTATTTTGGTAAAGTCCTTGCACTCCTGCGAATCAGCCGGTTCAAGCATGGGCACCTTTCCAAAACGGGTCCAGTTTCTGCTGTCCTGTTCATTCTGGGAACTATGCTGGCCGGGATCGTCGGCTACAACAATGACAAAACCGCCCTTGATACCGGTATAAGAAATAGTCATGAAGGGGTCTGCGGCAACATTCAGTCCCACATGTTTCATGCACGCGATAGCTCTTCCGCCGGCAAGGGAAGCGCCGTGTGCGACTTCAACCGCAATTTTCTCGTTAGGGGACCATTCCGTATAAATTTCATCGTATACGGATATTTCAGCCAAAATTTCACTGCTCGGTGTCCCCGGATAGGCGCATCCGACTGTTACACCTGCCTCCCAGGCGCCTCTTGCAATCGCCTCATTACCTTGCATTATCTTCTTCATACGCTCTCCTCTACTGATGATCACTCCATTTCCCGTATCTTTCTCTCAGCACCCTGTGGAGTATTTTCCCCGGGCCTGATCTCGGCATTGCAATTGTTCATGGGGCTTGCGTCGCCCCCTCCACCGGCACAGCCGTCGGAGCCACCCCTCTCTCGCTCACCGTGTGAGCTAAAGAGATGCCTCTACTGATGATCACTCCATTTCCCGTATCTTTCTCTCAGCACCCTGTGGAGTATTTTCCCCGGGCCTGATCTCGGCATCTCCTCGTCTTTAATAAAAATTACATTTTTGGGGACCTTGTAGCCTGCAATTTTGCCTTTGCAGTAAGAAGATATCTCTTCCGGCATTGCTGTCTGACCCTCATGGAGAACAACAACGGCTGTGACTTGTTCACCCCACTTCTCATGAGGCACGCCGATGACTGCCACATCTTTTACCTTCTCATGACCGCCCACAATGTTCTCCACCTCTGACGGGAAGATATTCTCGCCGCCGGAGATAATCATATTCGCCTTTCTGTCAACGAGAAATACATACCCGTCCTCATCCTTGTAAGCCATATCGCCTGCTGTGAAAAAACCGTCTTTCATGACAGAAGCAGTTTTTTCAGGGTCTCTCCAGTAACCCTCAAAAAGCATGGGGCTTTTTGAATAAAGCTCACCAACCGTATTCGGTGTTGTAACAAGATTACCATCTTCATCGTAGAGCCTTATCAAATCCGTGCCTATAAATTCCCGGCCGCATGAACCGAGCTTTGCAAGCTGCTCTTCCGGCTTCAGGATCGTTACACAGCCTGCTTCTGTTGAGCCATAGGCTTCGTCAAGTTTCGAATTGGGGAACATTTCAAGAATACCAAGCTTTGTATCACGCCTGGCCGGGGCAGAAGATATAAGCAGTTTCTTGATGGAGGTGAGATCATATTTCTTCTTAACCTCATCAGGAAGGGCAAGCATCATGATATAGTGAGTAGGCACAAGTGAGGTAAAGGTGATCTTGTGGTCAGAAAATGTCTTTAACAGGTCTTCCGGATCAAAGCTTATCATATTGTAGCACATAACCGTTCCGCCCACCCAGGTGACAACAAAGGAATAATTCAGTGAATTGATGTGGCAGCAGGGCATAACAAGAAGGTTCGTATCATTAAAACCGAAGACGTGGTCATAAATCATTATAAGGAATTGCGAGAACATATTTGCATGGCTTTTCATAACCCCTTTAGGCTTACCTGTGGTTCCGCCTGTGTACATGAGCACCCAGATATCATCGGCATCAACCTGCACATCCGGTTCTTCCGGGTTTGCCTTTGCTATGGCATCTTCATATGAAATAAAGCCTTCATAACTACTATTATCAGAGGAAAAAGTAATATATTTTTCAACTGTAGGCAGGTTCTTTCTCATATTGTTTACCATGTCTATCCAGGGATAAGTCTTGCCGTCTCTCCGGTCGATTCCACCCTGAACAATAAAGACTTTGGACTCACTGTGATTAATATTATATTCCATTTCCGGCGCAGAAAGCCTGAACATAATGGGCACACAAATAAACCCGCCCTTTGCGGCGGCGGCATAGATATCCATCCATTCCACACAGTTGTAAGCAAGGACAGAGAATCTGTCCCCTTTCTTCATACCCATGCCCGCAAGGGCATTCGCAAGCCTGCATGAACGTTCATTCCATTGCTTAAATGTATATTCCTTGTACAGATCCTTAGCACCTATCTTGTCCGGCCATTTAAAGGCATTTACCTTTAGCACATCTTTTGCTGTCATCCAGTGACCGTTGTTCATATCATCCTCCCTAATAATTTGTCGGGGTTTGCCTGTACTCCCGCAAGGAGGGCCGACCCTTCTCGTGCAAAACTCATTGTTCTGTATATAGAACTCTGTTCTGTATAAAAACTTATATTATCGAATAGTGGGATATTTTGTCAACAGGAATTGTGCTGGAATTTTTATTAATACCATCATATCCTCTGCGATAGTTACATGGGCTTTCCTCTTTAAGATGTTACACGCTTTGCCCTGAGGAGAACCTTAAAAGTTCTATTATACAAAAGTAAAATTGGATTAATTCATGAGCTTTACAGAAGGGTCTTCTCTTGGTAATATCTTAATATAACACAATTTGCATCCGGGATTTCCTGTAGACAAATTTGAAATTTGGTGATAAAATGTTGAGCGCTAAAAGGCAAGTTGTTATCAGGTTTATCGCAATAACTTCTGTTTATCGCAATAAATTTTGTTTATCACAATAAATTTTGGAGGATTTAACCATGGACAAGCTTATGTCAGCTGAAAAAGCAGTAGGTCTGATTAAAAATGGTGACACCATCAACATTGTCGCGTCCGGAGGTGGTTTTCAGGATGCCGATATGGTTTATGCGGCTCTTGAAAAGAGGTTCCTGGAAACAGGTGAACCCAAAGACTGCACTTTCGTACATATCACAGGCGTCGGCGGCCGGAATTTCTTGCACGGTGAGGGCCGCGAATCCGGCATGGGCTATTTCGCCCACAAAGGTCTTGTCAAAAGGATTGTCGGCGGCCATTGGCGCTGGTCCAGAGTAATGGGCAAACTGGCACTGGCTGAAGAGATCGAAGCATACAACCTGCCGCAGGGTGTTCTTTCACTCCTGATGCGTGAGATTGCCGCACACCGGGTTGGACTTATCACCCCTGTAGGACTGAGGACCTGTGTGGATCCTCGAGTTGAAGGCGGAAAGTTGAACAAAAGAGCTCAGTCAGAAGATCTTGTCGAACTGATCAATATACACGGCCGCGAGATGCTCCTTTATAAGGCTTTCCCGATCAATGTTTGTATTGTCCGCGGCACTACGGCTGATGAAGACGGAAACATCTCAGTTGAACTGGAAGCGCTCGACCTGCATATGCTGCCGGCAGCACAGGCGACATACAACAGCGGTGGAATCGTCATTGCCCAGGTAAAACGCATCGCCAAAAGAGGCACCCTGAATCCCCGCATGGTTCGCGTACCGGCCCATATGGTTACTGCAGTGGTTCATGACCCCAAACAGTGGCAGACATATAATGAGGAGTACGATCCTGGCCTATGTGGTCATATTAAAGTTCCTGTGAGCGCCATTGCTCCCCTTGAATTCGGCCTTCGTAAACTGGTTGCCCGTAGGGCTGCTATGGAATTGAAAGCAGACGCAGTTGTAAATCTGGGAATCGGCATAGCAGACGGTATCGGAAATGTGGCAAGTGAAGAGGGAGTTATCGATGATTTTATCTTCAGTATCGAGATGGGCATCGTCGGCGGAGTCCCGACTAAAGGTGTACAATTCGGTGGAGCATGGAATCCTGAGTGTATCATGAGCATGCCTTCCCAATTTGATTTTTATCACGGCGGCGGTTTGGATTTCGGATGTCTGGGCATGGGCCAGATGGACGAGGAAGGAAACGTCAATGTAAGTAAACTCGGCACGGACATTACCGGTACCGGCGGTTTTATCGACATCTCACAAAATGCGAAAAACGTGGTCTTTTGCGCCCCCTTTATGAACGGCAAGCCACAGATCGAGATGAAAGACGGGAAACTTAACATCATTAAAGATGGTGCCGGCAGAAAATTCCTGAAAAAGGTAGATCAGATTACATTCAGCGGCAAATATGCCACTGAAACAAAACAGAATGTGCTTTATGTTACCGAGCGGGCTGTCTTCAAACTGGAGAACGGTAAGGTGGTTCTGAAGGAAATAGCTCCGGGCATAGATTTGCAGAAAGATGTTCTTGCACAAATGGATTTTGCCCCTGTAATTGCCGATGATTTGAAGACCATGGATGCTGCCATTTTCAAACCGGAAAAAATGTTGAAGAACAATCCGGACATCTTCCCGGGTTTTCCTAAAAAACATAAAAAACATTAAATCAAGAAATTAGACTTGCCGGGGAATGGGAGATTCCCAACCCCCGGCAAGGTCATTGCATAAAATTTATTGCCTGTTCCAGGTCTTCTTTGGTGTCGATGCCGATCCCGTTGTAGTCGGTTATTAATACCTTGATATCGTAACCATTTTCCAGAACCCTGAGCTGTTCCAGTGATTCCGCTGCCTCAAGCACACCCTCTTCCATTGCAACATATTCCTTAAGAAAATCCCGTGAGAAACCGTAGATACCGATGTGTTTATAAATGCATTTCGGATTAGCTATTTTGGAAAGCTTCAATTCCGACGCAGGAGGAGCTTGCTGATTCTGGTTTTTGATATTCGGGGAGGAAATGGCATTCCTGAAAAACGGTATAGGCGATCTTGAAAAGTAAAGCGCGAAACCATACCTGTCAAGAACAACCTTGACAATATTAGGGTTCAAATAATCCGTCTCCTCTTCAATGGGACAACAGAGCGTTGCCATATGGAGGCGTTCCTTTTCCATTTCATAAAACAAAGAATCGATTATGTCCGTCCTGATGAAAGGCTCATCGCCCTGAAGGTTTATGATAATATCCGCTTCTTTGTCTTTGATGGCCTGATAAACCCTGTCTGTGCCGCTTTTGCACTCCGGGCTTGTCATGACCACATCTGCCCCGAATGATGCCGCTGCATTCCTAATCCGCTCATCATCCGTTGCTATGAAAACACTGTCCTTTAAAGCGGAGTTCATGGCTCTCTCGTACACCCATTGAATAATCGGTTTGCCGGAAATTTCCATAAGAGGTTTGCCCGGGAGCCTTGTTGAGGCATATCGTGCAGGGATGACAATTACTTTTTTCATAATACCCGCCCTTTCATGTTTTAATCTTCTTCTTTTCCGATCTTCTGGCCTCCTGTTCTTCCCAATACTTTTTCAAAAACATTCCGGTATAACTCTCATCTGTAAGTATCATCTTCTCGGGGCTGCCCTTTACAATAACCTGGCCGCCTTTTTCCCCGCCTTCAGGCCCCATATCTATTATATAATCGGCACATTTTATCATATCCATATTGTGCTCAATTACTACTATGGTGTTGCCCCGTTCCACCAGTTCGGAAAGCACGTGCAGCAGCTTTTCTATATCTGCAAAGTGCAAACCGGTTGTAGGTTCATCAAGGATGTAGAGTGTGCTTCCTGTATCCCTTTTCGAAAGCTCCCTTGAAAGTTTTATCCGCTGTGCCTCGCCTCCTGACAGCGTAGTTGCTGCCTGCCCGAGTCTGATATAACCCAGACCAACATCGTTGAGCACCTTGAGCTTGCTTTTTATATGCGGATAGGCGTCAAAAAATTCCGTAGCCTGGGTAACGGTCATTTCAAGGACATCGGCAATGCTCTTGCCTTTATATTTAACATCTAAGGTATCCATGTTGTATCGTTTTCCTTTACAAACGTCGCAGACTATATAGACATCCGGTAAAAACTGCATCTCGATCTTTACAAAACCCTCGCCTGTACAAGTCTCACACCTTCCTCCCTTTACATTAAAACTGAACCTGCCTTCCCTGTAACCCCTCATCCGTGATTCCGGGAGCTTGGCGAATAATTCCCTGACATGAGTGAAAATTCCGGTATATGTGGCCGGGTTGGACCTTGGCGTTCTCCCGATAGGAGACTGATCAATGTCTATAACCCGGTCTATCTTCTCAAAGCCGTAGATCCCGTCCACCTCTCCTGCCCTGTCTTTGGATTTGTATAATTTTTGTTTGAGCAGAGGATAAAGTGTATCCACAACAAGGGTGCTCTTTCCTGATCCTGAAACACCTGTAATACAGGTAAAAACGCCAAGAGGTATATCTACGTCTATGTTTTTTAAATTATTCGCCCTTGCGCCTCTTATATTAATGAAAGCCTTCGGCACACGCCTGTTCTGCGGTTCTTCTATACTCAGCCTGTCTGATATATACATGCCCGTTATTGACTCACTGTGATTTATCAGCTCTGCCGGCGTACCCTGAAATACGAGATATCCTCCGTTTTCACCGGCGCCGGGACCAAGGTCTACCACATAGTCGGATGACATGATGGTATCCTGGTCGTGTTCTACCACAATCACAGTATTATCAAGGTCACGAAGTCTCTTAAGTGTTGCGAGAAGTCTTTCATTGTCCCTCTGGTGAAGCCCGATGCTGGGCTCATCGAGCACATAGAGTACCCCTGTCAGCCCTGATCCGATCTGTGTTGCCAGTCTTATTCTCTGTGATTCCCCAGATGAAAGCGTGGCAGAATTCCTGCTTAAAGTAATGTAGTCAAGCCCAACATCAATGAGGAATTTCAAACGGGAAATGATTTCTTTGAGTATTGTCTTTGCTATCTCCTGTTCTTTTGCAATTAAAGGAGCTGAGGTCGCCCCCTCACCCGGCAAAGCTGCCGAAGTCTTCCCGTCCCGTACACCGTGAATACTAAGCGGATCATGTGAAGACGCCTGGGTTCGGGGAACCAAAGAACTGAAAAACGTTAGACATCCGTCAATTGTCATTTTCGCAACATCATTAATGTTTTTATCGTTTATTTTTACCCAGAGCATTTCTTTTTTCAGACGTGCGCCGTTGCAGGCCGGACAGGGGATCAGATTTATAAATCTTTCAAGTTTCTCTTTTCCCCAGAAGTCTGCCTTTTCCCATTCATGTTGCAATTCATTTATAACACCTTCGTAAGGCTTTTTTACGAAATCCCTCCGGGCGCCTCTGTCATAAAAAAACTCTATTTCTTCCCGGTCTGAACCATAGAGAATTACATCCTGGACATGTTTCGGAAGTTCTTTAAAGGGCGTATTAACATCTATCTTATAATGATTCACCAGGGCTTCAAGAAAAGGTAAAAAATGGACCGGGTTCTTTTCACCCCAGGGAATGACGGTGCCTTCCCGCAACGAGAGGTCAGTGTTGGGGATAATCAGGACAGGATCGAAATATTCTTTTACCCCGAGGCCGGAACAGGTTGGACATGCCCCGTAAGGGTTGTTAAAGGAAAACATCCGGGGGGCAATTTCCGGATAGCTTATTCCGCAATCCGGACAGGCAAATTTTTCACTGAATATCTGTATACCCTTATCCGTCTCTATTTTTACAATCCCAGCTGCCTTTTGGAGGGCAAGTTCAACCCCCTCATAGAGCCTACGCTCTATTCCGTCACGCAGGATAATCCTGTCAATAACAACATCTATTTCATGCTTTTTATTTTTGTCGAGGACAATTTCCTCTGACAGATCGATAATTTTCCCGTTGAGTTTTATTTTAGTGAAACCATGTTTCCGCAACTCGTCTATCTCTTTTCTGTACTCACCTTTTCTCCCCCTTACAATGGGCGCAAGGATCGATATTTTTGTTCCTGAGTTGAATGAAAGGATGCTGTCCACAATCTGGGGGACATGCTGACTTTTTATCTCCTTGCCGCAGCCGTAGCAGAATACATGACCGATGCGCGCAAAGAGGAGCCTTAAATAATCGTAGATTTCCGTCACAGTGCCGACTGTGCTGCGAGGATTCTTGCTTAAGGTCTTCTGTTCAATGCTTATTGCCGGGGACAGCCCCTCAATATAGTCCACATCAGGCTTGTCCATCAGTTCAAGAAATTGACGGGCATACGATGAAAGGGATTCTACGTACCTCCTCTGACCTTCCGCATATATGGTATCAAAAGCGAGTGTTGATTTGCCGGAACCGCTCGGTCCCGTTATTACCACTATCTTATTCCGTGGAAGTTCCACGTCTATGTTTTTTAGATTATGCTGTCTTGCACCTTTTATAGATATCTTATCCACAACCTGATTAATGTATCAGATTTCACGGTTGGAGTAAACAGCCCTGACTAAAGGCAGGGATATTCAATAAATGGATATTGAAAACAGCATGCATTCCAGGTTAAAGTAATTGACTTTATTGTAAAAGGAGGGGATATGGAAAACAAAGAAAATGCACTTAGCGAAGAAGAGCATATAAGATACACCAGACAAATGATCTACCCCGACTTTGGCGAAGAAGGCCAGATTAAGCTGAAAAAGTCCCATATATTGATAGCAGGTGTTGGAGGGCTGGGTTCTCCCAATGCAACGAACCTTGCATATGCCGGCATAGGCAAACTCACCCTCATTGATTGTGATGTTGTGGAACTCTCAAACCTTAACCGTCAGTCCCTTCACTGGGAAAAAGACGTTAATGAGCAGAAGGTCGTCTCAGCTGCAAATAAACTGAGACAAATGAATTCAAAAATGGAAATCATACCTCTGCATATCAGGATAACAAGCGAAAATGCCGGGCAAATCATTGACGGGGCGGACCTTGTCATGGATTGTATGGATAACATGGAGACCAGATTTGTTCTCAATGAATGCTGTTTCAAAAAGGGTATCCCCTACATCTTCGGAGGTATTCGCGGTCTTGAAGGCCAGGTAACTACCATAATACCCGGCAAGACACCATGTCTTGAATGTCTCTATCCGCGCGGCATAGAAGGCAAGAAGCCCTTCCCTGTCTTCGGGGCAACACCTGCGCTTATTGCTTCATTACAGACTATGGAGGCAATAAAGCTCCTGACCGGTATCGGTGAGCTTATGACCGGGAGGATGCTGTACATAAATGGAGAAACCATGGAATTTATGATGATAAACATAGAAAAGAAAAAAGACTGCCCTGTATGCAGCGGAGGTGACATATGAGTATCAAAGCAACGCTCCACCCTTTCCTGAATGACGGCATTGAAACAAAGATGGATGTTGAGGGAAACACCGTTGGAGAATGTATAAAATCGATATTAAAAAGTTATCCTGCCATGGAAAAAAAATTGTTTGATAAACACGGAAAATTAAAGGGATATGTAGAGATCCTTGTGAATGGACAGGGTATAGGCACGAACGAACTGGCCTACGGTGTAAAAGACGGTGATTCAATATCTATCCTTATTTTTCTTTCAGGAGGTTAGACAGTATAGTAATTTATTATGTAAAGGAAAAAACCTTATTAAAACTTTGCAGGATATATAAGTGAGCAGACCCGGAGGAATCCGGGCCTGCTTGGGTGGCTTAGAGTTTTACTACGTTTGCCGCTGCCGGACCCTTTGGACCGCTGACAACTTCAAATGTCACTTCCTGACCTTCAGAAAGTGATTTGAAACCACTGTCCTGGATGGCTGAATAATGTACGAAAACATCATTTCCATCTTCACCGGTTATAAAACCAAAACCTTTTGACTCATTGAACCACTTAACAGTCCCTTTTACCATAGGATTAAACCCTCCTTGAATAATATTGAAGAATACGGAACTGTGTTGTGGGTGACTACAAAAAAATCAAAAGCAATTTGTGGCCAAACAACAGGTGCTTCCGAAACTTCGCTTAATAATATCGCACAGGGAAATCGCAAAATCAACTTTATTTTATTATTTTTTTTGTTGTCCCCGGGGTTCAAGCCGCGAAGTTTTGTTTAAACATGGTCTCATATTTTTGTTTCGTCTTTAATATCCCGCGGCTTGCCACTGAGTGTTTCACTTCTTCAATTGGTCTTCTACGGATTGCGTCGCACTTTTTACCGCCTCCTGATCTCCCAGGTAATAGCTCCTGATGGGTACAAGGTCATCTGTAAGTTCGTATACAAGAGGTATCCCTGTAGGAATATTGAGGGCTGTAATCTCATTATCCGGTATATTGTCCAGATATTTTACAAGGGCACGGAGACTGTTTCCATGGGCACAGATAATAACATGCCTGCCTTCTGAGATAGCCGGCGCTATGGTGTTCTGCCAAAAAGGAATAAAACGTTCAACAGTATCCTTCAAACACTCTGTTAAAGGTATCTCATCGGATTTTAAACCGGCATACATGGGATCCTTGCCATTGTAACGCGGATCATCCGGTGTAAGCGCCGGGGGGCGGGTATCGTAACTGCGCCGCCAGAGAAGAACCTGCTCCATCCCGTGCTGTTCGGCCATTTCAGCTTTGTTAAGACCTTGCAGCGCCCCGTAATGACGTTCATTTATCCGCCAGCTATTGTAAATGGGGACCCACATAAGGTCCATTTCTTCAAGGATGATCCAGAGGGTTTTTATCGCGCGCTTCAGCACTGAAGTGTACGCCACATCAAAAAAATACCCCTCTTTTTTAAGTATAAGTCCGGCCTGGGTTGCTTCCTCTGTACCCTTCTGTGAAAGCGGCACATCAGTCCAACCGGTGAAACGGTTCTCCATATTCCAGATACTCTCTCCGTGCCGTACAAGAACAAGTTTTTTCATCAAAAGCCTCCTCTAATTTAAGCAGCAAATCCCCATATTGTGGCCGACGCATTGTTCACATTCTTTAGCCTATTCGGATCAGACAAGAATAATACGTTCTAAAATCAAATGAAACACCAATGCAGATATTTGTCAAATCTTTTTTATATCAACCGCCTATCCTGACATTTCCCCTGTCTTCAATAAAAAAAGAACATTGTAGACCAATATAAATAGTTTTCAATTACAAGCATGAGGAAAGCCTCAACCGATTGACAAAACGGGTAGCCTGCAAGATAAATAATGATATTGCATACAATTTTTCGGTTGCAAAATAGCCGGAATTGCATCAATATTATTAATATGGTCCATAATAATAAATTTTACTTTATCATAAGACGAAAAGGGGTATCCGGTGGTTTTTAATAAATTCACAGCAACTGTCAAAATTGTCAGCCTGTTCCGGTTTCTAACGAACGAATTTGCATCTTTTCGTCTTGTTGTGACTGATTATTCATTTGAATGTGAACCTCTTCCCCCCGAGGACAACCTGTAAAACAGGAGGTAGAATATGCCTGGTATACTTAATTTACTCATGCTGGAAGATGAACCCCTTGACGCAGAGCTTACAATTAAAACTCTGGAAGAAGCAGGTTTTGTATGTTGTTGGGATCGTGTGGATATCCAGGAGGATTTCATATGCCATCTCGATACAGGAAAATACGATCTTATCCTGTCTGATTACAATTTGCCGAATTTCGACGGCCTTTCCGCTCTCAAGATCTTTATGGAACGTAAACTGGACATACCCTTCATTCTCATTTCCGGAGCTATCGGGGAAGAAACAGCGATAGAAAGCCTTAAAGCCGGTGCAACAGACTATGTTCTGAAAGACCACCTCTTACGCCTGGGACCGGTTGTAGAAAGGGCACTGCAGGAAAAAGCAGAATTGAAACGGAGAAAAGAGGCGGAGAAAGAAATGGCTGCGCTCCAGGAACAACTCCTTCAATCGCAGAAAATGGAGGCAATCGGACAACTGGCAGGCGGCATTGCTCATGATTTCAACAATCTCCTCACCGTAATCCAGGGATACAGCGAGATAGCTCTTCTAAGCCTTAAGCAGACAGATCCCCTAAGAGATACAGTGCTCAGGATAAACCAGGCCGGGATTAAAGCAGGGAACCTTACACAACAGCTTCTTGCTTTCAGCCGCCGGCAGGTTTTAGAAATGAAGGTTGTCGATCTCAACGAAACAATAATGGAACTGAACAACATGCTGCGAAGGGTGATAGGCGAAGATATAGAACTGATAACAGTGCTGGAAAAAAATCTATGGCATACAAAGGTTGATCCGAGGCAAATAGACCAGGTAATCATCAATTTAGCCGTAAACGCCAAGGATGCAATGCCCAACGGCGGAAGATTTACTATTGAGACAACAAACGTGTATATTGATAAATCATACAATGATGATCATGCAGGCATACTTCCGGGACTGTATGTTATGCTGTCTGTAAGCGATACCGGAACAGGTATTTCGCCTGAGATAAAGGATCATATTTTTGAACCTTTTTTTACTACAAAGGAAAGGGGTAAGGGCACAGGCCTCGGTTTATCAACAATCTACGGAATTATAAACCAGTGTGGCGGGAGTATCCAGATTTACAGTGAGCCCTATCAGGGAGCTACTTTTAAAATATATTTACCGCGGGCGGCAGAAGCTCTTGATGAATTGAAAAAGGAAACGAAACTTGTGCAATTTCCTCGCGGCAATGAGACAATTCTGGTTGTAGAAGATGATCCGGCAGCAAAAAGATTAACAGTGGAGATACTGAATATGCAAGGCTACCTTGTCCTGGAAGCATCCGATGGAAACGAAGCGCTGAAAATGGCAAAATCATATGAAGCAAACATCCAATTGGTTCTGACAGATGTTGTAATGCCGCAGATGAGCGGTAAGGAAATGGTTGACCGTTTGCGCATGCTCCGTCCCGACATCAAGGTGCTTTTCATGTCCGGATACACCAATGATGCTATCGTGCACCATGGGGTCCTTGATCAAGGCTTGTTTTATATCCAAAAACCCTTTACTGTGGACGGATTGTCCAAAAAAATACGGGAAGTTCTCGACTATAATTGAATTGTCGCACTACAATCAGCTGGACAATTCCCCCGACAGGAATAAATAAATGGGAGACACTATGTTCAAGAACATTATAAGTACCTTGGCTGCAATAATTTTTTCTACACATCTTGCTTTTGCCGGAGATGCTCCACATATTGAAATGTTTTCCCCTGAAGGAACTGTAAAGGATGTCCGGCAGGTTACGACCCGGTTTTCCGAACAGATGGTTCCTTTCGGTGATCCCCGTCTCAGCGACCCCTTCGATATAAAATGTGTGGAAAAAGGAAAAGGGCGATGGGTCGACGGCATGACATGGTCATACGATTTTGAGAAAGAACTGGCTGCCGGCAAAGTCTGCACCTTTACTTTAAAACCAGATATCAATACACTGAAGGGCGGCCCAGTTACAGGACGACGTCTATTTTCCTTCAATACCGGCGGACCTTCTGTAAGGGATTCAAGGCCTGAAGAAGGACATACATGGATCGACGAACGGCAGACTTTTATCTTTTCTCTTGGTGCTGAGCCGGAAGAAACATCGCTAATACAAAACGTTTATTGCTCTATAGAAGGCGTTAAGGAAAGAGTCGGAATAAGGCTGATCAAGGGGGATGAAAAAGAAAAGTTATTCAGGGCAATAAAATACAAAAAAGACAAAACGCCGAATGTGGCTTTTCAGTGTAAACAGGCATTCCCCCCGCGCTCTGAGGTAAAGATAGTCTGGGCCAAGGGGGTAAAATCCTCAAGCAATATAACCACTACCGAAGACCAGACGCTTATCTTCAAGACACGTACACCTTTCAATGCCAGGTTCGGCTGCATGAAAGAAAGACCTAACGCAGCCTGCATTCCTATCGCTCCCATGAAACTCACCTTTTCTACACCTGTAATGTGGGATACTGCAAAGCAGATTACAATTAAAAGTAAAAACGGCAAAGTATGGGAACCTAAAAAAGAAGATGACGGCTACGCGGGGTATACGGACGGGATAGTCTTTGAAGGCCCCTTTCCGGAAAATACGTCCTTTACCGTCAACCTGCCCGGACGTTTGAAGGATGATGCAGGGAGACTTCTTGCGAATCAGAGTAAATTCCCCATGAGTATAAAAACAGCAACCTATCCCGCCCTTGCAAAATTTCCTTCCCGCTTCGGCATTATAGAAATGCAGGAAGGTGCTCTGCTCCCACTGACTGTAAGAAATATCGAGGCAGAGATAAAGGCATGGTTAAAAAAGACCGAAGATCCGCAGGATAATGCCAAACAGAAGGTAAAAGAGGTAATCCTTGATAAAGCAGCTGGTGCTGCGGAAATTGCACGAAAACTCATGCCTGATGCGGCGAAAAAGACGGCTGAAGGCGTGGAGCAAAGTCTGAAAGGCAAACTTCATCAGGTAAGAGCAGGGAAAGAGGAACAGATTATAGCATGGCTTGGTATTATGGCATCTGCCCAGAGGGAAAAACCCGTACTGAAAGATAAAGACGATGTTCAAACATTATCGATACCAAAGCCCGGAGGGTCAAAAGAATTTGAAGTAATAGGTATTCCGCTGAAAAATCAGGGGTTTTACATTGTGGAGCTTGAGAGCAGGATGCTCGGTTCCCGCCTCCTTAAAAAACCCGGACCCATGTACGTACCTGCAGCTGTCCTTGTAACCAATATGGCAGCCCATTTCAAGTGGGGACGTGAATCATCCGTTGTGTGGGTAACTACCCTGGATAAAGGAGAACCTGTAAACGGCGCATCGGTAACACTGCGTGATTGCAAAGGAAAGCTTGTGTGGGAGGGAGCAACTGCTTATAACGGTGTTGCAAGAATAAACGGCGCGCTGCCTCCGGCGGGCGCTCTGCCGCGCTGTAATGCCGACAGGGGGGAACAGGGCGAATTCTCACCCGCAATCTCAGGTATCCGGGGTGGTTTATTCGTTTTTGCAACCAAAGAAAATGATATGACCTTCACACATTCAAGCTGGGATGAGGGCATTGAACCCTGGAGGTTTAACCTTTCAGGTTATCACAATTCGAAAAAAACCGACTTTATTGCCCATACGGTTTTTGATCGTACTTTGCTGCGCGCAGGAGAAGAAGTTCATATGAAGCATTTTGTCAGAGAGCGTACGATGAAGGGACTCTTTGTTCCTTCAGGCACCGGGAGGTTTGAAGAGGTGGTGATTGAACATGCCGGGAGTGAGCAGCAATACTCTTTTCCGCTCAAATGGCGCCCGAACGGAACTGCAGAGACCTTATTCAAGATACCTGACAAGGCAAAACTCGGGACTTATGAGGTTTACTTTATAGAAAAAACAGCCGGCAAGAAAACAGGGCCCGGCGAAAGGTTTAATGCCGGGTCTTTCAGGGTGGAAGAATTCCGGGTTCCCTTGATGAAAGGGATCATCCAGGGACCAAAAGAACCTGTTATCAATGCCGGGGAGATGGATGTCGACATTTCGGTGAGTTACCTGTCAGGCGGCAGTGCTTCAAACCTGCCCGTTAAGGTAAGAACCGATGTTCAGGCAAAATCCTTGTCTTTTGAAGAGTTTGAAGGGTTTGATTTTTCAGGCGGACGTGTAAAAACCGGTATTGTAAAATCCGATATCTATGGGGATGAAGGGGAAACGGAAGATAACGGGGAAAAGAGTGGGGAGAAAAAACTTCAGACCATGGAACTCACCCTTGATAAGGCAGGCACGGCAAGGGCAAAAGTTTCAAAGCTTCCTTTGTCCGATGCCCCGAAGGATGCACTTATAGAGCTTGAATATATAGACCCCAATGGAGAAGTACAAACAGTTTCTTCGAGAATCCCCGTCTATCCGTCAAAATTGCTTGTGGGTATAAATGCCCTGAGTCAGAATGCATCAATAGACACACTCAAATATAGTGTTGCCGTAGTTGATATCAAAGGCAAGCCTGTGCCTGACACCGAGGTTAAGGTGAATGTCTATCAGAAGAAGACCTATTCACACAGAAGGCGTATTGCAGGCGGATTTTATGCCTATGATAATACTGTTGAGACAAAATTAGCCGGTCAGCACTGTCAGGGAATAACGGATAAAAAAGGTTTTCTGACGTGTGAAGGAAAACCGCCTGTGACAGGTGAGGCTGTGCTTCAGGCAGAAGTTGTCGATGACCGGGGCAACCATTCCGTTTCAAACCAGTACATATGGATTCCCGGGAAGGACGACCAATGGTCCGAGGCAAGAAACGACGACCGTATTGATCTGATACCTGAAAAACGCCGGTATGAACCTGGTGAGAACGCAAGGTTTCAGGTGAAACTGCCCTTCAGAGAGGCAACCGCCCTGATAACAGTTGAACGGGAAGGGGTAATGGACGCATACATAAAAAAACTGACCCGCAATAATCCTTTTATTGAAATCCCTATAAAAGACAATTACGCGCCGAACATTTTTGTGTCGGCTCTGCTGGTAAAAGGAAGATCGCCGGATGCAAAACCGACAGCTTTTTTTGATCCTGGAAAACCTGCTTACAAACTTGGTATATCCGAGATAAAAGTCGGATGGGCGCCCCATGAGTTGAAGGTAAAGGTTTCGACGGATAAGAAGGTTTACAATATCCGCGAGCAGGTGGAAGTAAAAATAAAGACAGCAACTGCATCCGGACAAAAACCCCCGAAAGGCAGCGAAGTGGCTGTTGCTGTTGTAGACGAGGGATTGCTCGAGCTAAAGCCCAATCAAAGCTGGAAACTGCTTGAAGCAATGATGCGGAAAAAGGGTTATGAGGTAAAAACATCAACTGCCCAGATGATGGTAGTAGGAAAGAGACATTTTGGCCGCAAGGCTCTTCCTCACGGCGGAGGAGGAGGAAGGCAGATTACAAGAGAATTCTTTGACACACTGGTTTACTGGAAGGTCGCGGTCATCCTGGATGAAAACGGTGAGGCATCATTAAAATTTCCTCTTAATGATTCGCTGACATCTTTCAGGGTTGTGGCAGTTGCCAGTAGCAGCAGTGTTTTCGGCACAGGTGAAACAAGCATAAGGACAACGCAGGATCTGATGATGCTCTCCGGCCTTCCATTGCTCGTAAGGGAGGGTGACAGATTCACAGCAGGTTTTACCATACGGAATACCTCCCAAAGGGATATGAAGATTGAAGCAAGATTGGTTGTAAAGGACCTGAACGGAAAAAAAGAGATGGAACCGGCAACGCATGCAATTCCGGCAGGGGAGGCAAAAGAGATTGGTTGGGAAATCCTTGTGCCTGTCAATAAAAACTCCAACGGGCAACCCCGGAATATTGTTTATGAGGCATCAGCAAAAGAGGTGGATGGAAAGGCCGCGGACATCTTCAAAATTTCCCAGAAGGTAATAGAGGCCGTGAAGGTAAGAACATTTCAGGCCACTCTTTCACAAATAGAGGCTCCGCTTAGTATAACAATGGAAAAGCCTGATGATGCCATACCGGGCAGGGGCGGAATAGATGTTCTCCTTAAGCCAGGGCTTTCCGGGGGGCTGACAGGTGTCAATGAGTATATGGGCAATTACCCTTACACTTGTCTTGAACAGAAGCTTTCCAAGTCTGTGGCGCTGCGCAACAAAGATATGTGGAAGACGCTCATGGCCGAATTACCTTCATACCTTGACCAGGACGGCCTTGCAAAATATTTTCCAGTTATGAGGCTGGGAAGCGATGTCCTCACGTCTTATCTGCTTTCAGTAAGCAAGGAAGCCGGTTATGATATCCCCGGCGATATTAAGGGCAGGATGCTTAAGGGATTGATAGGGTTTATCGAAGGCAAGGTAATCAGATATTCAAGCTTGCCCACAGCAGACCTCTCTATCAGAAAAATGGCAGCCCTGGAAGCTCTTTCAAAATACAACGAGGCTCAACCGGGACTTTTGGGCTCTATTGCCGTAGAGGCAAACCTCTGGCCGACTTCGGCCTTACTGGACTGGATGAATGTCCTCATGAGAGTAAAGGATATCCCTGACCAGACAAAGAAACTGAATGAGGCAGAGCATATATTGCGTTCAAGGCTGAATCTCCAGGGAACTGTCATGGGACTTTCCACGGAAAGAACCGATAATCTGTGGTGGCTTATGGCAACACCGGATACTAACGCGGTGAAGACACTGCTTACAACCATTAAATTAGGCAGCTGGAAAAAAGACAATCCTCGCATTGCGCAAGGCGTACTGGGAAGGATGAAAAAAGGACATTGGGATACGACAATTGCAAATGCCTGGGGCGTGCTTGCCGTAGAGGAATTCTCGAATATATTCGAATCTATCCCCGTAGCGGGAGTTACTTCTTTAAGTATGGGTACAAAAACAGAATCTGTTGACTGGGCAAAAAATCCGAAAGGCATGGATATATCATTCTCCTGGCCTGAAAATAAAGAACAACTGAATATTGCCCACAACGGCAACGGCAGCCCCTGGGCTACAATCCGGAGCCGTGCCGCAATACCCCTGAAGGAACCGTTCTCCAGCGGTTTTAAGATTAAAAAAACGCTCATTCCAATTGAGCAGAAGGAGAAGGGGCAATTGAACAAAGGCGATACGCTGAGGATCCGTCTTGAACTGGAATCCCAGGCTGACATGACCTGGGTGGTAATAAACGATCCTGTGCCGGCAGGCTCCATGATCCTCGGGGGCGGACTCGGTAGGGACTCAGCGTTGTTAAGCGGCAGCGAGACTGAGCGCGGCTGGGCATGGGAAACATACCGGGAGCGATCCTTTGAAGCCCTGAGGGTCTATTATGAATATGTTCCCAGAGGGAAATGGACCGTGGAGTATACCCTGAGATTGAATAACAGCGGTACCTTCTTCTTGCCGGAAACAAGGGTCGAAGCGCTCTATTCGCCGGAGATGTTCGGGGAAATACCGAATAAGAAGATGGAGGTAAAATAAACTCCGTGAAAACGGTAAAATGGACAGGAATAGTTCTGTCAATTATACTTTTAATACTTATATTGTCACAGTTATTTTCCGCTTCCGCCGGCAGCAAAAGTCCTCCGTCTTTTGAAAAGGTAAGAGATGCCTATAAAAAGTCTGATATGCTGCTTTTGGACAGGCACGGAGAAGTGATTCATGAACTGAGGGTTGACAAAAACGGCAGGCGTCTTGAATGGACAAGCCTTAAGGATGTGTCACCGGCTTTCATTAAAGCAGTGATTCAGGCTGAAGACAAGCGGTTTTTCAGTCATCACGGCACTGACTGGTATTCCCTGGCTGCCTCTGCCTTTCAAAATATCACATCAAAAAAGCTGAGGGGTGCAAGTACCATCACTATGCAGGTAGCATCCTCTCTCGACAAAAAGCTCAAGCCTAAAGGCTCAAGGAGGGGACTGGTGCAGAAATGGCAGCAGATCGTTGCAGGTCTTGCACTGGAGAAAGCCTGGCATAAGGAGGAAATTCTTGAGGCATATATAAACCTGATTTCTTACCGGGGTGAACTGCAGGGCATCTCCGCGGCATCAAGGGGACTTTTCGGCAAAGAACCCAGCGGTCTTGATGAGGCAGAATCTTTTTTGCTTGCTTCGCTTATCACCTCTCCCAATGCATCTGTAAATATGATCATCAGAAGGGCATGTTTTTTCGGCAACACAACACATCTGCCAAAAATAACTGAACGTATAAAAACCTTAGCCGTGGAAAAGCTCGGGTCGCCATATTATGTGAGACCTGCCGCTGCTTTTGCACCTCATGCAGCACACATGCTCCTGAAAGACGGCCGGACAAATGCATTCTCCACCATTGACGGCAAGCTCCAAAGATTCGCCTGTGAGATGCTGAACCATTATCTCACGCTCCTCAAGGGCAGTAACGTTTCAGACGGCGCGATACTGGTTGCCGACAATAAAACAGGTGAAATATTTGCCTATGTGGGCAACAGCGGTTCATCCTCAAGCGCGCCATGGGTGGACGGGATTAAGGCAAGGAGACAGGCCGGTTCAACACTCAAACCATTCTTATATGGACTTGCCATAGAGAGAGGTCTTCTTACCACAGCCTCTATTCTCGAAGATTCACCGCTCCACGTTACAACCTCTACAGGTCTTTATGTACCCCGGAACTATGACAATATATTCAGGGGGCCTGTGAGTGCAAGGACAGCCCTGTCCGCATCGATTAACATCCCTGCTGTAAGAACATTACTGCTTGTCGGCCTGAATCCTTTTTTTGAAAGACTTAAAAATCTCGGTTTTGAGAGCCTTACAGAAGAAGCGGAATACTATGGCTATTCCATAGCCCTGGGTTCAGCCGATATTACCCTTTACGAACTGGTGAATGCATACAGGACACTGGCCGACAAGGGAAGATGGACCAATCTAAGACTCAGTCCGGATGACAAAATCCAAAGACCAATACAGGTGCTCGATAAAAACGCCGCATTCATTGTCTCCCATATCCTCTCTGACAGGGAGGCCAGGAGTACCACATTCGGTCTTGAAAACCCTTTATCCACAAGGTTCTGGACAGCTGTAAAGACAGGGACAAGTAAAGATATGCGGGACAACTGGTGCGTCGGATATTCCGGAAGATATACCGTAGGCGTCTGGGTAGGCAATTTTTCCGGTGAACCGATGAGAGATGTAAGCGGTATATCAGGAGCTGCCCCTGTATGGCTTGAAATTATGAATTATCTTCATACAGCCCTTCCTTCGAACCCTCCTAAGCCGCCAAAAGGTGTTGTGTTTACAAATGTCTCCTTTCATCATGACATGGAGACATCACGGGAAGACTGTTTTATAGAAGGTACGGAACCTCTTTTGGAAGTCCGGCTGAATACATCCCAACAGAAGCCTCATATCATCTATCCGGCAGATGAAACTCTTATAAGCATCGACCCTGAGATCCCCGACGAGCTTCAACGGGTTCCCTTTAAATTTCAACCGTCAACCCGGGAATATGAGTGGGTATTGAACAACAAAAAGACCGGTGTATCCAGTCCGCTCTTTTTGTGGAAGCCTGAACGGGGCAGATATGAATTGTCGATTGTCGATAAACAAAACTATGTCCTTGATTCAGTGGGTTTTGTAGTGAGGTAGGGGCTTATGGCAGATCAGCGGGTTATGTTATTGACTAATGTATTGCAAAAGTGATATTGCTATATCCTGAAGTTTGGCACATGCCCGTATGAATCTATTCCTGGAGGATGAAGCATATGTTTGGCCTTGGAATGCCGGAACTTATTATGATAATGGTAATAGCCCTGATCGTTTTCGGGGCTGGCAGACTGCCCGAAGTCGGGGGTGCTATCGGCAAGGGTATAAAGAATTTTAAAAAATCAATTAAAGAGCCTGATGAAACAGACGCTGCTGCAAGAAATGAAAGAGACGGTAAAACACCTCCTCCAAAAACATAACATTCCCCTTCTATGTTAATTCTGAACGGCTTTGAACATTCATCGATAGAAAAAGCAGTTGAAATACTGAAAAAAGGCGATGTAGTTGCCTTTCCCACAGAGACCGTATACGGCCTCGGTGCTGACGCTCTCAGCCCTTATGCTGTCGCGAAGATTTTTGAAACTAAAAAAAGACCGAGATTTGACCCGCTCATTGTCCACATCGGAGACAGGGATTGGATATCCGCAATTGGGGATTATGTTCCCCCTGAAGCCGAAAAACTTATTGACAGATTCTGGCCGGGGCCCCTTACCCTGATACTTAAAAAAAAGGATGCCATACCGGATATCGTCACTGCCGGTCTCTCTACGGTGGCCATCCGCATGCCTTCTCATCCTGTGGCGCTGGAGCTTATAAGGGGTTTCAACGGCCCCATAGCTGCGCCAAGCGCCAACCCTTTCGGCTACATAAGCCCCACCAGCGCACAACACGTTGCAAAGATGCTCGGGGAGGATGTTCCGCTGATACTGGATGGAGGAAGCAGCAACTACGGAATTGAATCAACAATAGTATCCTTCAACGAAGGCAGAACTTATCTGCACAGACACGGCGCTATCAGCTTTGAAGAACTTTCTGCAACAGTTGGATTTGTTTATGAAAAAGAGAAGAACAATACCTGTGAAGCACCGGGTCAACTGCCCTATCATTATGCGCCAATAAAACCGTTGAAAATTATTCATGCGATTGACGAGATAAATGATATTCGGTCATCTTTTCTCGCCTTCAGGGAACCATCCGAAACACCGATCTCAAAATATGTTAAAGTTTTATCAAGCCTTGGCGACATGAGGGAGGCTGCTGCGAATTTTTTTTCCTACCTTATAGAATTGGATTGTGATGATGTTGATATTATTTATGCTGAGAACATACCTGAGATGGGTCTCGGGAAAGCTATGATGGAAAGGCTTATGAAAGCATCAAAAAAATATAGGTACATAACCCATTGATAATTTAAGTAATCCATGATAACTTATTTTTATGAAAAAGCTCATATCGAAGTATACATTTTTTGGGATAATGGCTGATAATATTAGGTTTTTAATTTGCTCAGTCCGTAGGCAATTTAATTTAATTGTTTTTAATAACAGCATGTTAAGGCCGATATCCTGCTATTTATTAACAACATTTCCACAAAAATTGTGGAAAACCTGCAAAAACCCTGTTTGTTTAAGCATATGCATAATTTTGCTCTGCATACCGATATTGTTTTCCTGCAGTTCATCCAAATCAGCCAAAAAGATAAGCCCGACCATGGAAAACGCCGTGATCTCGATGAGCGAGGACGAAGTGAGGAAAAAGCTTGGCGAACCCGATATTGTAAGTAAGACGCCTGAGAATAATATCATATGGACATACAGACCAAAATGGAAGATTATGCCGGATAATAAAGATACAATTTATGTTGAGTTTGAAAACGGCAAGGTTACAAAAATTGTTAAAGCAAGGTGAAATATGATATGTGAAAAATGTGCCGGAGATATTGAAACCATATTATGCGGGAACTGCAACAAAGAGATTCTGAAGCTCGGTTCATACTGTTATATCTGCGGAAATAAATTTGAAAAAGAGGGGAGAGAAGCAGAGGAATCGGACATTGATCTTGAGCACAGAATACTGTGCAGCGATGGTACATGCATAGGCACTGTTGAAAACGGGTTTTGCAGGCTGTGCGGAAAACCGTACATACCGGAAGTTTGAAAAAGTTTCAGGCATATAATCGTATTAAAATATAAAATTAAAGCTTCCAAACCTTTTGTATGAAAATAATATTGAACAATTTTTAAACAAGATTTCAGGATAGGCATTCCTGAACAGATTTTTCTTATTTACTATTTTAATCACAGGATAAAAAATGGGTTTTTTTGACAAGATAAAGAACGGTTTAACAAAAACAAGGGATCAATTAATCACTAAGATTGAATGGGCTGTAAAGGGAAAGCCCATAGATGAGGACTCCTTCGACGAATTTGAAGAGGCGCTGCTCCTTTCGGATGCAGGCGTTGAAACAACAGCTTTTCTTGTAAACGCACTTAAAGAACGGTGGAAAAGGGGGCAGATTAAGACATCCGATGACATCAAACAGTGTATGATAGAGGAGACTGAAGTTCTTCTTAAACCGGTGGAAGCAACTGTTGTCATGGACACCCACAGGCCTTTTATAATACTTGCTCTCGGTGTAAACGGGGTCGGTAAAACAACGACGATAGCAAAGATTGCAAAGTTATATAGCGAATCCGGGAAAAAAGTCCTCTTCGGGGCCTGTGATACTTTCAGGGCAGCGGCAGTGGAGCAGCTTGAGGTATGGGCACAAAGGCTCGGCATTGAGGTGGTTAAGCATAAAGAAGGTTCTGATCCTGCGGCAGTGGCTTTTGATGCCACAAAAGCAGCAACAGCAAGGGGTGCTGATATATTAATGCTTGATACAGCGGGCAGACTCCATACAAAAGTAAATCTTATGGAGGAAATGAAAAAGATTAAACGGATAGTAAGTAAAGAAATTGACGGGGCGCCTCACGAAACACTTCTTGTTGTTGACGCTACCAACGGACAGAATGCCATAGCCCAGGCGAAGTCATTCAACGAAGCGCTCGGCGTAACGGGCATAGTAATAACAAAGCTCGACGGTACTGCAAAAGGTGGATTCATACTGCCTATTGCCCATAAGCTAAAGATACCGATACGCTTTGTCGGTGTAGGTGAAAAGTTCGACGACCTCATTCCTTTCAATGCAAGGGATTTCGCAAAGGCCCTTTTCGAGTAGTCATACCCCTATATCTTCCCAGTGCAAGCTGGGTTTTCAGGAAACAATCAAACAATATACAATATCAATTATTACAAAAAAAGCTATTAGGATATTTATTTACAAATAACAGCACCACAGAGGTTAATATCCCTGACCTTCTCTGTGCTCCGCTCCCGACCATACCTATTATAAGCTCGCTCACTTGAGGAACCCTGTATCTTAACAATCGGTTTTGATTATTTTATGGCTCATACTGTTGTATTACCTGCAGTCAGGGTATCCTCATCCCTTAAAGGGAACGTATCCGCTTCGCTTAAGTATGGTAGAACCCGGTCGCTATGCAATGTCCACTTCAGGGACATCAACCTCTTTTAAAAAGGTGTCGTGTTATCCTTTAAGAGAACCGTCGCGAAACGAGAAAACTTGGTCTTTGTTGCTCATGTACTTCCTTCGCGATTGAAACGTAGCATAAGCAAAAGGTAAGTTGAGCGCGAGCGAAGGTCAACGCCGGAGCGTAATGAGCGTGTTTTCGAAGGATATTCCGGCACCAATGGTTAGAATTTGGATTGATATAAATAAATGCAACTTATTAAGAAAGAACCTGTTACAGACACTTCAAAGGAGTAAATGTTGCAAAGTCTAAAAACGGAAAAGATTAAGATTATGTTCCAAAGAAAATAAATAACTTTTGAAATAAATGTATTATTGATATGAAGAAATTAACAAAGATAAACTTTCACAACCAGGGCAGACGGGGGTTCGATTCAAAAGTTTACTCAATGGCTAAATGCAGCCTTACAGCCTTTTCTGTTTCCTCAATCCTCTCTTCAGAAGGTGCGCTTATAAATCTCTACGAAACTGCTCCTAAGGTCTGCCTCCAACTGCAATATCAGCCATCCTGTCCAGTAAAAGGTATTTTTTCGCTGCTCTGTCCACATCTTCTTTCTTTATCGCCTCAATGTGTTTCGGCCATGTCTTGAAATAACCCGGGCCTAATCCATATATCGTATCAAGGCACATGCTCGTAGCTTTAGCGCTGTTTGCCTGCATACGTATATAGTGCGTCCCGATGAGATAACTTTTCGCGTCCTCAACCTCTTTTTCAGTGAACCCTTCTTTTACAATCCTTTCTATTTCTGCTTTCACTATCTTCTTTACTTCTTCTGTCAGTTTTTTGTCTGTCCCGATATATATGCCCATCCCGCCAGCTTCAAAAGCCATCTGGTTGAAAAATGTCAGTGCATAGGCATAGGGCTTTTCTTCTCTCAATATCTTGTGTATCCTGCCCCCCATCCCGGACAGAATTGAATCCATTACCTCTATGGCATACCTGTCTTCATTGCCTACACCCGGACCTAAAAAACCGAAAACAAGATGTGTCTGCATTATCTCTTTATCTATATGCTGTGTGCTTTTATTTATTGCCGGAACAGGTTTATTCTGGAGGATACTGGCCTCCCCTGACCAGTCCGAAAACATCTTTCGAAAAAGATCCTCTACTTTTTTCTCATCAACATCGCCCGATATGGCCAGCACAGCATTTGAAGGTGTAATGAATTTTTTGTAAACCTTTTCAAGTTCAGAAAGCTTTAACGATTCTATATCGGATTCCACACCTACGGGGTCTTTACTGTATGGGTGCCCTTTAAACAGAATTTCGTTAAAGCGCATGAACGTGTAACCTACCGGATCGTCATCCCTCTGCCTGATCTCGGAAAAAACTTCTTCCTTGACCTTTTTTAGCTCTTCTTTCTTTAAATTTGTTGAAGTAAGCAGATCTTTGAGAAGACCGAAAACTTCCTCAATATCCTTGCTGAGGAACCTTCCGGACAGCCCAAAGGTATTTTTTCCGCTGAAAGCGGATACATTGCCGGCAAGAAAATCAATCTCTTGTGCGATTTTTGCTGCATTTTTGTCTTTCGTGCCTTTTAACAGCATTTTGGAGAGGACATTAAATATACCGTTCTCCCCGGGAGCTTCTTCTTTCACTCCTCCGATAAAACCGATTCGGAAGGCAAAGGTCGGCGATGCCGGTTCTTTGTTTACGACACATTTTAACCCGTTTTTCAGCTTAAACGTATAGGGGTTTGATGGACTTTTCGGCAGCATTGCAACAATGGCTTTATGTTTCCCAATAATATACTTATCCATCATCTTGATTATATCGTCTCTGCCAACCCGGTCTACTTTTGCCAGAAAATTGTCAACAAAGTGCGGGTCGCCCGTTAATGTCTGAAAATTACCGATTTGCCTTGCCTTTCCCTGGACCGTCTCAATTGAGTAAACATACGATGCCTTGATTATGTTTTTCGCTTTTTGTATTTCCAATGGCGTTGGGCCTTCTTTGCGCAGCCTTGAAACCTCTTTCTCTATCTCTGAGGTTATCAGGCGATAATCTTTGCCTTTAAAAGTTGCGAAAAAAATAAACAGCCCTTCTTCCCTGGGGGTGAAGAGATAGGTAGAGCTATCGGTAACAATACCTTTTTTGTTCTTTAGCTGTTTTTGAAGACGGGAACTCTCGCCCTCACCTAAAATTGTTCCCAGAACCTCCAGCGCCGGCATGTCTTCATGCGTTATCGCGGGGATATCGTAGGAGAAGGCGAGATAACTTTCCCTTATATCTTTTTCAATGAGTTTTTCCCTGTTTCCGGTTCCTTTATCGCCTTCGATATTTTCAAAGGCTGCTATATTTTTACCGCCCCTTTCTGCAACATGTTTTTTTATCATTCCGGCAGCCTCTGCTTCTTCGAAATCACCGGTTATGACAATTACCATATTGTCAGGTACATAATGTGTTTTAAAATACTGCTGTATATCCTCCCTGCTTATGGCTTTAACAGTCTTTTCGTATCCTATGACAGGCCTTCCGTAAAGATTGCCCCCATAGCTCAGGGAAAATAATTCTTTAAAAAGTTTTCGCTGAGGGTCGTCCTCTCCCATCTTAATCTCTTCCAGGATAACCTTTTTCTCTTTTGCAAGTTCCTCTGCAGGAAAGGCGGGGTTCGTCACAGCATCGACAAGTATCGCAAAACCTTCTTTAAAGGCATTTTTGGGCACCACGATATGATAGACGGTATTATCGTGAGAAGTGAATGCATTTATATTACCTCCCAATGATTCTATTCTGGCGGCCATTTCATTGGATTTAACCTTTTCCGTGCCTTTAAAGATAAGATGTTCAATAAAATGTGTGATACCTGCAATTTTTTGTTCTTCATATCTGCTGCCTGTTTTCACCCAGACCTGAACTGCCACTACACCCGTGCCTTTACGCTGTTCAAGGATATACTGCAAACCGTTATCCAAAGAAAATATGTTCATCGATTGTACCGTCCTGCCAAAGAGTAGTATACAGCCAAAAATGCAAGCAAAGAAGACGGCCTTTCGCAAAATAAAAAAAAGGCCCTTAAAGGGCCTTTCTCCCTTCATTGAAGGCTTTGATATTAAGATCATGGAGCTTTTCTTTTAGTAACCCTTTAATTGCCTTTACCCATGCCGCTTCCTTTATTTCAGGAAAAAATTTGGAGAAGGCGCCGACAAGAACCACATTCGCAGCCTGTACATTCCCGAGTCTGCCTGCAATCTCCTGTCCATTTATTACCTGAACATTTTCTTTAAAGTATTTCTTAAATACTTCTTCAACACCAACAGGATACTTTGCCGCTCCAAGATTGACCGCCGGCGGAAAAACCTCCTGTTTATTGATTATAATTTTTCCGTCCTCCTTAACCCAGTTTATATATCTGAGCGCTTCAAGGAGTTCGAAGGAGAGAAGAAAATCTACATCTCCATATTTAATTAGAGGTGAATACACTTTTTTCCCGAATCTGAAGTGGGTTGTAACATCTCCGCCCCGCTGCGCCATACCGTGGACTTCGCTCTTCTTTACATCGTAGCCGGCGTTAAGAAACACCTCGGTGAGTATATTGCTCGCGAGAATCGTGCCCTGGCCGCCTACACCTGAAAGAAATATATTCGTAACTTTATCTTTATTTTTCATCATCCACCCCCTCACATTTTACCAGGAACAATGGCTTTGTATTTACAGATTTGAGTACAGAGATCACAGCCTACGCAGACTCCCTTATCAATGAAGACAGTGCCTTTTCTCTTATGGCCGTCTTTCGTCGTTCCTGCCTTTTCTCTCCAACTGATTGCGGGGCATCCTATCTCAAGACACATTTTACAGCCCCTGCAGTTGTCTTCGTTAATTACAAAGAAGGGGTTTTTGAATTTTCTGTTCGCGCGCTTAAGCATAATACAGGGGCTGTTTACAGTGATGATTACTGAGGGCTCGTCCTTTCCCAGCTCTTCCTTTATTATTTTCATGGTCTCTTCTACTTTGTAAGGATCAACCTTTTTTATGCTTTTTACGCCCAGAACCTTTGCAAGTTCTACATAATCGACCATATTGGCAGGTTCCTGCCTTACCGTAAAGCCTGTGCCGGCATGTTCCTGATGGCCTGTCATACCTGTTATCCTGTTATCAAGGATGATGGTAGTAGAATTTCCTTTATTATATACAGCACCCATAAGAGGTGTTATCCCGCTGTGCAGGAAGGTGGAGTCACCGAGGACTGCGCAAATCTTGCCAAGCCCTCCTTTTCCGAATACCTTCATTGCACCGTGGGCCTCTCCAACACCTGCACCCATACATACGGTAGTGTGAAGTGCCTGAAGCGGAGGAGCTGCTGCAAGGGTATAACAACCAATGTCACCAAATACAAAGGTGCCGAGCTTCTTCAATGAATAAAACAGTGCCCTGTGTGAGCAGCCTGCACATAGATTTGGCGGTCTTCTTGGCAGGTCTTCCGGTTTTACCCTGATTTTCGGAGCTTTGTACTTTTTCCCTTTCAAAGACTGTTCAACAATCTCCGGGGAAAGTTCGTACATATTAGGTATCAGATCCTTTCCGTGAAATACCTTATAACCCATGGCTTTTATCTCTGTTTCAAAGAACGGATCAAGTTCTTCCACAATGATAACCTTCTTTACCTTCTTATAAAATTCTGCAATCATCTTTTTCGGAAGCGGCCATACCATACCAAGTTTCAGAAAAGAGTATTCCGGAAAGACCTCTTTTGCATAGAGGTAGCTTACACCGCTCGCAATAATGCCCACACCCGGATCGTTAATCTCCATCCTGTTATACATAAATCCATCCGCATAGGCCTCAAGTTTTCTCATTCTTTCTTCAATAAATTTACGTCTGACACGGACATTCGCCGGCACCATGACATATTTAGGTGCATCCTTGGGGTCAAGTCCTATCGGAATCTTGGATTCTTTCCTGCCTTCAAGCACAACAGGAGAATCGGAATGCGATACCCTTGTTTCACCACGCAGCAGTATAGGCGTATCAAATTGTTCACTGATATCAAAAGCAATTTTTGTAAAATCTTTACATTCCTGAGCATCACCGGGCTCCAGCATGGGAACCTTTGCGAATCTTGCCCAGTTACGGCTGTCCTGCTCGTTCTGTGAGCTGTGGACATTCGGATCATCCGCTACAACAATCATCAAACCGCCTTTAATGCCTGTGTAGGCAAGGGTCATAAAAGGGTCCGAGGCAACGTTCATACCGACATGCTTCATTGAAGCCATGGATCTTGCACCTGCTATCGATGCTCCGCTCACAACTTCGAGCGCTACCTTCTCATTGGGAGACCATTCGGCATAAATATCGGGATAATTGTCGGCAACCTCCTGTAATATTTCACTACTCGGTGTTCCTGGATATGCAGCAGCGAACGTTACGCCTGCTTCCCAGGCGCCTCTTGCTATCGCACTGTTTCCTTGCAGCACTTTTACCTCTTTTTTCATATTGCCCCCATCTGGCTTTTCAGCCTAATAAATTTGGATTGCAGTAACTTTTCACCTCCTTTATGATTTTTTTATATCAGCATTTTTTAGCGTTTAATGACAATTTCATCTATTATTTTCAACAGAAAATACGGCTTTTGTCAAGAATATAACGC
>Ga0351900_1011_pt3 | contig 55675 bp, 46 predicted proteins | sample BONcelHT113001D3_FD_205827 | JGI IMG/M metagenome (GOLD analysis project Ga0351900, IMG submission 205827) | Enriched cells from coal bed in the Powder River Basin, Montana, United States - BONCAT cells T11 rep1 HSBNCT.T11.300.1.D3 ...
GTCAGCTTTTTCTGTTTTTGCAATATGAATTATTTCTTCTATTTTTATTTTACTGGTCTTATAAATATTTAATAGTTCAAAATAGGCTTTATGTTCTTTATTTAAAATGGAAATTAATATTTTTCGTTTAAATTCAAGAACATTATTTAATTCGGGAATTAATTCTTTGTGTGCTTCCAATGTTTTTCTTAGATCCCTTAATTCTTTATTTGTGTTTAGTTGCTTGTCAATATCCTCAAACCAGTCATTCAATTCTGATTCGGATAATATGCTCGCTTTTTCGGCTTGAATAATATCTTCAAGTTCTTTTTGAGAATTTATGAAATCTTCTCGATTATTTAATAAAATTTTGTGTTCAGCAGCAAAGAAACCATGATCATTTAACTGTTCACCAACAGAAATAGCATTATTATGGGTAAATATATTTTTTTCAAATATTTCTGATTTATCTACTAACTCAGAATATTTAGTTGCATATTTTTTAATCAAATCTGCAATATCATCTTTTTCTAAAAATTTAACTGCCTTATCATTAAATAAATCATTATACTTAATTTCATCAAACGGAAATAGGGGAGTTCCATCGATTTGAGATTCAAATGATAACAATAATCCTAAAAAATTCTCGTCATGATCCTCAAAATCATTTAAAAATATTTCCTCGATTTTTCTTGCATTTAAGCCATAATCTTTTATTTTTTTGAAAAGATTTTTTTTATTTATTTCAATATCTTTGTAAATATCATCATAATCTTTCTTTAAATTCTCTTTTACTAAAAGAGAAGAAATATTGTTAAATTTAATAGAATCTTTGTAAATTTCATCACTATATGATTGAATTACAAATATTTCTTCTGGTTTAATATTTATTGAAGGGCCAGTTTCAGTTTCTTTCTTTTTTATATTGTACGATGGATCTAATTTATGAACGAGATCTTTGGGATCTTTATTTTCTGAAATAGCCAAAAAAGTATTGGCAAAAGAAGTTTTCATAGTCCCATTAGAAGCATAAATTAAACAACCTTTCTTTTTTTTAAAATTAAAATGGCAATTTAGCTTATTAATTCCATAACAATTCTTTAAATTCACTGAAAGTTGCTCCATTTAACTCAACCTACCCCTTAAATCTTCCCTTTTGTCTTTCAATCTTCTAATTTCTATATTCAATTTTACATTATGATTAAATTGAGTTTCTTTCTTCATCTGGCCCTTAATAAATTCAATTTTATAATCAATACCATTTATTTCATCATAAATGGCCTTCATCTCACCTATTGGAAGTTTTGAACTTCCACCAGATAATTTAGAAACATTATATTGAATAATTTTCTCAATAATATCATTATAAAAGGTATAAAAGTTAGTGAAACTCAGATTCTTTAATTTAAGGTCTTCAAACAGCTTTTGATCTGATTCATCTAAATTATCTAAATTTATCCAGTCGGTGAAAATATATTCATCAATGGTGTTTTTACTACTATCTGCTAGATTAATCCGTTGGTGGCCCGTGAATAATCTTATTTGGTTTTCATATTCAAAAGTAAGGATCATTGGATATGGAATAGTCCGCATTATAATATCGGCCAATCTTTTTAATTTATTTGGGGCCTTTAGATAAACATTTATAAACTCTATTTCATCATATTCCAGTTTTTCATCTTTAAATTTTTTAATATTGATGTTATTTTCTTTTAAGGAGTAGCACCATCTTATTTTATCCACATATTTAGTGAAAATATCCCGATCAGCCTTTTTAAGCTCCATATTTTCATAGAATAATTTTTTGAAGATGACATTACCTACTTCACAGGTCGCTGGAATATCCAAGAATTTTTCTATTTGGGCCATAAATATCACTTTAAAATCAAAAAGGTAACCAGTTCAAATTCTTCTAGACCAGAAAGATCGCTTTTAACAGGAGTTGTTCCACCTTTACTAAAGAGACTAACCACCCCAGATTCTTCTTTTTTGCCTAAAATATTCTCAATAGCAGATTCTAATAGATCTGAATATTTACCCATGTCCCTGCCATCATGTGTTTCTTTATTAAACTCTTGAATTAAATCTGGGAAAACCTCTTTTTTATCAGAACATAGCTTTTTATAATAATCCATAATTTTCTTAACCTGATTATAGTTGAGCTCTGCAGATCCATCTTCACCAACATACACCATATAATGAGGGAATAAAGCATTTTGATCCTTAGTTTCTTCATATCCCTTAACTTGTTTTAAAACAAAAATAACTCCTGGTTTAATCGTTTCTCTAAGTTCCTCTTCAATTCTAACAATGGAATAAATACCACTAGGAGCTTCCTCCAATAATTTTCGATTATTTTTCATGTATTCCATGAGATCTATTTTGAAATCATTGAAAGTTAAGTCCGTAATGGAAATTCCACCAGAAACATCCTCTAAATCAATTACCTCATTTTGAAGACGTTTAAGCTGTTTTCTACGGTATTCCAGGTCATTCATTTTTTTTCGAGCGCCATCTTCAATAATATTCTCCTCACCCGTGGCCGATACATCAACCATGACCATCTTACTCTCTACCCGTCCTTTTAGATTGATATATTCATCCAATTCCAGGTTAGGCCAGAAATTAACAAGTTGTATTTCGTTATTAGTAGAGCCTATACGATCTATCCTACCAAATCGTTGGATAATACGCACTGGATTCCAGTGAATATCATAGTTTATTAAATAGTCACAATCCTGCAGGTTTTGACCCTCAGAGATACAATCAGTCCCAATAAGAATATCGATTTCTTCTTCCATATAGGGATTTATTTTATCTCTTTCTTTAGAAATGGGTGAAAAATTAGTTAAAATATCATTAATATCCGTAGATCTTACTTCTTTTAGAGTGGTTTTATTAACATCAGAACCAGTTACTAATGCCGAAAAAAGTTGATGATTTTCGAAGGCCCAATCATGTATATTTTCGTATAGATATTGTGCAGTGTCTGCAAAAGCCGTGAATATTACGATTTTCTTGTTATTATGATTAATGGGATTTTTAAGCTTTGATTCAATCTTTTCTTTTAAGTCCTGGAGTTTTGAATCACGATCAGGAGTGATTTGTTCGGCTTCAAATAGAATATCTTTTAATCTATCCCTATCTGCCTCTAGATCCTGTTTCCATTTAATTAAATCCATATCTTTAAAAAGAACTTTCTTCTTTTTACCAAACATCATGTCATCGTATTCATCTTCTTCGGGATCAATTAATGAGATATCAATTTTTGGATCATAGTTTATATCATGATTATCGATTTTGTATAAAACATCGTCGATCTTCGCTAGAAGAGTGCTTATGGTAAGTTTAAAAGAATGAATTGAACTCTCCATACGTTTTAACATGTTAATTCTCATTAAATTAACAACCTGACGTTCACGATCACTTTGCTTAAATACAGTGTGACCATCACCAACAGCCATATCATACTTTTCACTATAGGCTTCTCTTTTATCAGGTAATAAATAAAGTATAGGCGAATAAATAGCTAAATTAAGACGTTTAATACTAAGATTAACTTCCTTTAAAGGAGGGAAAACATCATAAACATCAATATCAGAATACTGATTAAGTGGAGGTCTGCGGATAGGGAATCTTCCAATTTCATCCAGATTATAGTACTTTTCTATGTGTTTTCGGGATCTGGCAATTGTTATAGTGTCCAATAATTTAAAATAATTCAAATCCATCATATCCACAAAAGCTGCTCCAGTTCTATCCTCATCAGGAAGCTCGGACCATTGATTAAAAACCATCTGGGCTTTTTTTAATATATTTTCAATGCTTTTTAATCCTACATCACCAAAAGCATGATCATTATTTTCTGTTATAAACGCTATTTGGTTCTTTATATCATTCATACGGTTGTTTACAGGAGTGGCCGAAAGCATTAAAATCTTTGTTTTAACCCCTGCTTTTATAACTTCATTCATCATTCGCTCATAACGAGTGACTTTATCTTTAAATGAAGGATTATTCCGGAAATTATGAGATTCATCAATAACAATTAAATCATAATTAGACCAGTTAATTGTTTTAAGGTTGATTTCACCTGAAAATCCACCTTCACGGCTTAAATCAGTGTGATTTAAAACATCAAAATTAAATCTATCATCAATAAAAAGATTTCTCTTATCATTTTGGGTGTAAATGGACCAGTTTTCCCGGAGCTTTTTAGGGACTAAAACCAGCACTCTATCGTTTCTAAGCTCATAATATTTAATAATTGCAAGTGCAGTGAAAGTTTTTCCCAAACCCACACTATCCGCTACAATACAACCATTATGTTTTTCTATTTTATCTATGGCCCCAATAACCGCGTCTTTTTGGAACTTATATAATTTATTCCAGATTTCAGTGTCTTTAAATCCAGTCCTGGTTTTAACAATATTTTCTTCGGTTAATTCATCAAGATACTCATAGAAAATATGGTACATGGTCACATAATAAATAAAGTCGGCAGGATTTTCTTTATACATTACCTGCATCTGATCTAGGACCTTATCTTTAACATCTTCTAACGCATCTTCATCATTCCATAAATCATTAAAGTTTTGAAGATAAAAATGAGTTGCTTCTTTCCCATAGGTACACATATTAAAATCAGAACGATCAGAAGGAGTAATTCCTAATCCATCAGTAGTAAAATCAACACTACCACTAATTAAAGTATGATTTTCACCATTTTCAACGTAAACCATTCTAGGTTGAGCAGTATTAGCTTTTTTAAATGATTTTATTTCTGTTTTATTTTTTAGCCATTCTGCACATTCTTTGGCTATGTGACCCTGTTTCATTTCATTGCGCAGTTTTAATTCAAAATCATTTCCAAATATTTCTGTTTCATTATTATTATCAATGAAATATTCCCTTACTTGCTCATTGTCCTTTTTTAAAAAGCTAGGTTTGGTAAAAATAAATCGCATATTGTCAATTTTACCAAGTTCTTTCCTTAACTCAAAATAAGCATACATGGTAAAATAAGCCGAGATTACAGAAAGTTTAGAACCTTTTTTAAGGTTTTCACATAATTCTTCGTGCACCGCCCCATTTTTTTTGTTATCCAGCATTTTTGGTGGTTTCAATTTTAAGCCCCGTCCCCTTTTATGATAATAAATAGAAAATATTTATTATATGAGTTTATGATATTATTATTAGATTAACATAGTATGTTTATAATTTTTACGTTTTGATCGTACATATAAACATAATAATTGACAATTCAAATAAATCAAAGATTGTAGAATTATTAGTAAAAATTTAAGGGAAAAATAAGAATTTTTAGTCAGTTTATGGGAATAAAAAAAGCTGAAATGGAATTTGAATAAAATAAATTAGGGCGATAAAATGGAAAAAGAAATAAAAGGAGTTACACATCCCATACCAACCGAATACGCAGAACGAATATATAAAAATGGAAAAACCGTTTTTGTAGGAAAATCACATCTAGGAAGAGTCTCTAAAGGAGATAAATTCATAATTTATGAATCTCATGGAGCCAAGTCCTATACTGGATGGGCTGATGTAATTCAAGTAGTGAAAATGAAGCCATCTGATATTCTAAAAGATTATAAAAATCAATTGATGCTAACTACTGAAGAATTTAAGGAATATTCTAAAGGAAGAAATGATATGAATGTCATTGAATTTGAAAACTTCCAATTGTTCAATAAAAAAGTGGTTCCTAAGCGATTCATTGCTATTTCAGGTAAATACATTTATGAAGATGAATTTAAGATGATTGAGAAAAATAAGGGTTGATTCCAATGGAAACTATAACTAAATGTCTCAATGAATGGAATGCTACCTTAGAGGCCCTAGGGCAGGGAAAACAGACTATTCTAATTAGAAAATACAATACTTCTGTAGAAAAGTTTCTTTTATATCCAACTACCAGCTATGCTAACAAAGATGACTATTTAAACAGCTTTAAAAAAGAAGATCAATCATTCGCCAAAAAGAATGCCCTACCTAAAGAAGATGGATCTAAAAAAGAAGTCAAATATTTTGCCACTGTGGAAAAAGTAATTGAGAAGCCATCTTCCAGAGTAGGAGCCATTAATAAATTTCACATCTGGACTAATGAACATGTTAAATCATATTTAGGTTCAGTTAAGGCCTATGTCTGGGTTTTAAGGGTTTATGAATTAAAAAAACCAATAATGGTTGATCGGACTAAAGGCCTACTTTATGCTAATGTAAGTGAAGAAGTTCCTTTAGAGGGTAAACCAGTTCTTCATGATCCAGAGTTTCTAAAAATAATCAATGAACTTTAAAACTTCAATATAGTGGGGGATTAAGGTGTATAAAATAAAATTAAGTAGCAAAGAAGCTGAAAAGCTTGAAGTTGTCAATTTTAAAGATAGTGAACAAAAAGAATTTGATATACCCACTTTACCTATAACTCTTTTAGCAATAGTTGGACAACAATAAGAATAATAATCCCATATTTTCTGTTTTCCACAGGGCACAGCAAAAATAGTTTTTTTCATTCCAATGATGATTTATCAATTAAAAACTTATTTGAAACATCACTAAAATCCGAATCAACACAGATCTCAAAATCATTTAAGGCAGAATATTCAACACCCAAATTGAAAATTCCTTTAAATTTTTCATTCAAATCATTAATTTGATTTCTTTTTTTCTCAGATTGATCTGGAACAACCACAATTAATGGAAACTTATCAATAAGTTCATATTCTTTATCATTACCATTATTATAATTCAACTTTATTTTTCTAGATATCATATAAACTGGAATAGGGCCAGCCATATCTTTGGGAGGTGTAGGTCCTTTAGTTATTATTTCAACAGCTAAAATAGGTTTTTGATTTTCAAAGATCATTATACTTCCATTGCCTATTCTGAATCGGGATTTTTCACCTTGAAATAAATCAGGTTCATTAAATAGAACAATATTATTTAACCCATTTTTCCCTTTTACAAAAATATCATAATCAAGATTCAAACTTTCAATTTCACGATTTATTTTTTCTATTAACTTTTCACCAGTTGCCATAACAATCCCTTATTAATTCTATGTTCTTATCATAAAAAATTTTAACTAGTTCAGTAAAATACAAAAATTAGAATAGGGGGAATGATTATTCTAAGAGATTACTTTGAACAAATACTAAAAAATTATCTTTCTGCAAAAAACCAAAACTTCGTAGATCATCCTTTGGCCAAATTATTACGAAATGATCTTCCAGATGATATTAAAAAAGTTTTAAATCGTGATTTCATTGTTAAAGGCTCTGCTGGGCAGGGAAATTGGACTAATTTACCCTGGATTGGTATTTTTAATCCTGAAATTACCTCTTCTGCACAGTCTGGATATTATATTGTTTACTTATTCACCGAAGAGATGGAAGGAATTTATTTGTCCTTAAATCAAGGTGTAACCGATATAAGGAATAAATATGGTAATAAAAAGGCCAAAGAGTATTTGTTGAATAGTTCTGCGTCTTTTAGAGAAAATTTACCACAGAAGATTTCTAATGAATTGATAAGTGATATCTCCATAGGAAATGGAAATTTCGCCCCTTATTATGAAGCAGGAAATATTTATGCTAAATATTATTCAAAATATGATTTACCAACTGAAGATGTTCTGATAGATGACTTAAAGGAATTCATTAAAATTTATGATTCAATTGCTGAAAATAAAGTACTTAGTGTAGTTGAAAATGAGTCAGAAATTAGAAAATGTCAAGAAATCTTTTTAAATTCAATAATTGAACATTCTGAGGAAACTTTTAACATAAAGGTCGGGTTTCCTGGTGGACAAGAGGATGAATCGAAAACCTATTGGTCTAATGAATTAGGAATGTGGATGCAACCAATAGAAATTGAATATAGTAGATATTGGCATGGTTTTGGCCTAGAAAAACCCAATCCTAAAAAAAGTTCAACTATCATATGTGAAATTAACTTCCCGATTAAAGGAATTAATAGAAGAGTTGCTGGTGTAATAGCTAAAGACAATGATGAGAATTATTATATACTTCATAGAGGAAAATTAGGCGGAAACTATTCAAAAACAAATTTTGAAGAGAATTATAAAGGTGAATGGACTTTAGTCCAAGATGGTGATAGGGAAACCAGAATGGTTCTAATAGGAAAAATAAATGATCCAAATTTACCTTATAATGTCCGTGATTTTGTAAAAGAGATATATGAAATAAAATATGGGGATGATGAAATTCCTAAAGAAGATACAGAAGATATTATTGGAACCGGTGTACATATTACATCATTTTATGAGCATTTAGTTGAAAATGGCTATTTCTTTGATAAAGAAACTATTGAAAACTATTTACTATCACTAAAAGTAAAACCATTTGTTATCTTAACTGGAAACTCAGGGACCGGTAAAACTAAATTGGCCCAATTATTTGCAAATTATATCTCTAAACCCAAAATAGAAACTAGTTCTATTAAAACATCTGTGAAAGTTGGTAGATCCGCATCTAGTGGTGGTTGGACTCTTAAAAGAGAAGACTTGACTGAAATAGTCGAACCTGAAGATTTTGAAGGCAATTATAATATCAAAGTTGATGGAATATCTTCACAAGGAAAGTTAAATCTTGCTACTAGAATTTTCTATATTGATGATGACAATAATCTAAAACCACATCTAGAAAAATTAGCTCAAGAAGATCCCAATAAAAGAATAGATTTAGAAATAGAACTAGCTAATTCTAAAAATCCGCAATATAAAATTATCCCAGTAGGGGCCAATTGGACTGAAAACAGACATATTCTTGGTTTTTACAATTTAATTACTGATGAATATCAATCAACTCCTGCTTTAGATCTTATTCTTGATTCTAAAAAATCAAATCTTCCTCATTTTTTAATTTTAGATGAAATGAATCTTTCACATGTGGAAAGATATTTCTCTGACTTTTTATCAGCACTTGAAAGTGAAGAAAGTATTCCTTTATATTTAGAAAAAGAGGATAGTGAAATTCCGTCAGATCTAAAATTACCAAAAAACATGCTAGTTACTGGAACAGTTAATGTTGATGAAACAACTTATATGTTCTCCCCTAAGGTCCTGGATAGGGCTAATACTATTGAATTTGCCACATATTCCGCACAAGATTATATGAATAATGATTTTAGTCTGGAAGCTCCTTCAGGAGACATATTATATCTAGAGAATCCTTTAAAAGATCTTGAAATACGTTCAGCAGATATTAATGATCTTAGAAATATTTTTGAGAATGTGTATTCCTCTGATAGAAATAATATTTGGGATGTTTTATCTGAAGAACTGGAATCGTTCCAAAATGTCCTTAAAAAAGCTGGTTTTGATTTTGGTTTTAGGGTAATCAATGAAATTTTAAGATTCATGTGTGTCGCCTGGAAATATGAAAGAGAACCATCAGAATGGAACAATTGGGAAAGATATTTTGATGCTCAAATTAAACAAAAAATGCTTCCTAAGCTTCATGGATCAGAGAGAGTTCTAGGTGAGGCTATAAATGAATTATCTAAATTATGTTTAGATTCATCGGACAATATAAGATTCTCTACCTCTTACCAAAAGCTTAAAGAAATGGAAAAAGTCCTTTATGAACAAAGATATGTATCTTTCATTAACTGAGGCTTTTTTATGGAACAAAAAGTTTCTATGGAACTAACAGACCATGATGGAAATTCATTCGGAAATTTAACTATTATTAGTTTATCTAAGGTTGAAATAACAAATGAGTATGAGATTGACTCTATTAAATTCCAAAACATTCCTCAAGTAGAAATTCCTGATAATAAAACACCCATCCAATACTGTTCTAAGCAGGGGAAGCATCATTTTTCTTCATTAATGTTTCTTGAAGAAACATCATATCAAGTTTTATTTAAGGCGGAAATAGATAAAACATCAGAATTTATAGTTTTACCACACTTAAAAAATACCCATAGTACTTATAATCCCTTTGAACCCTTAAGATTCCCCATGGATGATGATTATTCTTATAAATGTGCAGGTACTTTAAATTTTAGAAGTTATGTGGGTAAATCATTCTTAGATGTAGATAAAAACTCTATTAAATCTATTCCGATTCCCATAGAAGTTAGATCTAAAAAAATCAAGTATTATGAGCAATATCCAGCTATGATTGCCGATTTATCAGAGATTTGCTCAGCCTTAATTTATGAATTAAAATCTCCTTTGTTCCAATCATTTAATTTAGATTCTAAGAAAAAAAGCACTTTATATGAAGATTTTATGCTCTTAGAATACTTATTTAGGCCAGAAAATTTACCTGCAACCTATGAATATCTATTTAGAAATCTTTACTCAAGATTAGATAGTTATGTAGAAACAATCCCTGCTTCATTTGCATCTAATTTAGGACCATCAGATATAATAAAAGTAATTTCAACTCCTGGAAATTTATATAAATCGCCTCAAGTTCCACCAAAATGGCCTAAAAACTTAAAAAATTATATTCCTGATGTAATTGACCAAGTAAAATATCAAGATAGTATTGATACACCTGAAAACCGCTTTTTTAAACATTTTTTAGAATCTTTAGATATCCTAATTCATGATTTAATTAAAAAATCTGAAGAAGGTTATGTTAAAGACAAATTATTAGATTACAGTGATGAAGTAGGCTACTACTTATCTCAAAGATGGTTAAAAGATGTAGGGAGGATGGAGTATACTCCTTTAAGTTCGCAGGTATTGCAAAAAAGAGAGGGATATCGAGATATTCTTAAATATTTCATTAGTCTGGAACTTTCTTTTAGATTGGCCTGGGATGAAATTAGTGACAATTTTAAAGGTTATGAACGGAAATTAAGTGAGTTATATGAATATTGGTGCTATTTTAAACTTCTTAAGGTATTAAATAAACTCAGTGATAAAAAATTAGATTTTAATGACGTTTTTAAGTTAAATAAAGATGAATGGTCCATAAGTGTTAGAAAAGGAAAAAAATCTGCTCAAAAATTTAATATAAAAATTGAAGATAGAGATATAGAAGTCACTTTAATGTATAATAGATTATTTTCTAGATATACTAATAATAAATCATATTCTTTACCATTCAAACCGGATTATTCTCTTTTAATAGATATTGATGAAAATATACGTTTCATTCATTTTGATGCTAAATATCGTTCAGAAGTGGAAATTTTAGATTTTTATAATAAAATTGGATCTCAAAAACTTTCTGATGAAGAAAAAAAAATAATTAATAAGAAAGAGAATCAAAAAGCTACTCAAAGAGATGTGGAAGAAGAAAGATCACATAAGTATAAAAATGGAGATATTTACAAAATGCATACTTATAAAGATGCTATTTTAAGAACACAAGGGGCCTATGTATTATATCCTGGATCCCGAGATGGTATTTTTAAAGTAAATGATAATGAACCAATTCCTTCTGTAGGAGCATTTCCATTAAATCCTGGTGAGAAATGGAAAGAAGAAAAGGATTTAGGTGAATTTATTAAATCTGTACTTTTAAATTTACTTTATCGCTAAAATTAATGAATTATTAAAATATTAAACGACACAATTAATTGAATACCATTATCGTATCCACTAATTGTATCATTTTAAAATTAAATGGAAAATTATTTTGTTTTTAATATTAAATAGTTCATTAATTAATCATATAATTAGCAGTCTTTTTTTTATGGCAATCTGAACATAAAGGTTGACCATTTGCTACAGTTGTTTTTCCACCTTTAGAATGCTCATAAATGTGATCAAATTCCGCATCATCAAAATTTACAGGAGTTTTACATTTTCCACATTTATGATCATGATTCTCATAAATAGTCAATTTTTGTGGATAATTAAATCCTCTTTGTTTATCTTTAAATTCCATTTCCGGAAATGTATTTAAAAACAAATTAATCAGTTGAGTAATAGGTCCTCGCGCAACCATTCTACTACTATCAATAAAATCTAATAATGGTTTCTCATCTTCATTTATAGTTGCAAGGAAAGGGACTGGATCATCTCCCCTCCTATGTTTTTCCCTTTTACTACTTAAATCTGTTATTTTAGCCAAAAAACTCAGGAAAAAAGTCCTGATTTCATTTTTTGATGGCCTTGATTCTGTGGTAATATTCATCCGATTCAAATTTGAAATAAAATAATATACAATTTTAAAATCCCTAGCCCTATGCCCAAAAGCACCATAATTCCCTTCAAATACATCTAAAATTGTATTAAAATTTTTTTCTATTCGATTAGTAATGTTGCGTGGGAATGTAGTATCACTATATTGGAAACGTTTTAAAATACCCGTATAATAGTTTACAGCACTTCCATAACTTTTGAGATGTTGAAACTGATATACATATTCACCTTCACTTCTCAACTCAGAATCAAATATCTCAATCAATTTAAATTCTAATTCCATTCTATTGTTTTTCAAGTTAATTTTTTGAAATATTCCATGTTTAGGCCATTCACGAATAAATGTTTTATTTAAATATGAAATTACAGCATGTAATTTTTCTCCAGTGCTCAAATTTGAACCAGTATTTATTTTAATATAGAAATCAGAAACTCGTTCTAAGTCATATCCTGTTAATCTATTTGCAGTTAGAGGATATGTTAAAAATTCGTGTTTTTTATCTGAAGCGGAACATATATCATCATAACTAATAGGTTCCCCAGGAGTTATTTGAGGATTTGTAGAAAAATCTCCATCCATAAATTCAAAAATAGTTCTTAATCTTTGTTGACCATCTACAACGTCAAAAATTCCATTTCCTTGTTCATTAAATAATATCAAACCAATCGCTTCATAACTTAAAAGAGAATCAATCAAAGCTTCTTTTTGATTAATATCCCATACACTATTTCTTTGATATTCAGGATTGAGATTGATTTCACCAGCATCATACATGTCTTTAACTTGCTCAATGTCAGTATCAAACCCTGAAAACCTCATTTTTCTTATATTTTTTCTTTTATCATTCATCATTATCCCTCTATTATGTGAGAATTCAATCACGATGGAATGCATATAATATTCCCGTTAATTGTTCTAAAATTATAAACTTTTATGGCGATTTCGAAGCATATTGAAACGTTTGATAATCATTTTCAGAAATTCCGCTCAGTTAGAACGATTATATGTTGATTATTTTTTTCTTTCTTTATTAAAATTCTTAGTTTCCATTTAATTGCATTTATTACTTAAATTTTTCTAAAAAAATGGAATAGAGAAGTTATTTTAAATTCTTTGAAAAAAATATTCATTATATTCCGGTCTATTCGATTTTTGTTTAATGAAAAAGGTTTACTATATAATCCTGCCACCAAATAGTTTATTTTCCGAAAAATAGACTTCTAGCTGCTTTAAATTGACATAATATGAAAACTGAACAAGTTAATAATCGTTTTTTCTGTTATTACATAATTTCATATCATTAAATCCCTAAACATGCTGATAAAGAATAATTGTCCAAAATATAATCTAAATAAGGGAGATATAGATAAAAAAATTATACAACATATATTTTCCTACCGGAACGGGATCTGCAGAAAAACTGGAAAATAAGTTTAATTTTTTTAATAGGTTCCTAAAAACTATGGAAAAAGAATCTTCAGAAAATATAATCGTCTGCGGGGACTTCAATATTGCTCATCAAGAAATTGACCTTCCTAATCCATATATAGCATGTAAATCACCGGGTTTTTTGCCCGAAGAAAGGGCCTTCCTGGATAAACTTTTAGAATTAGGATTTGTGGATTCCTTTAGGGAATTTAATGGCCAACCTCAGAATTACACTTGGTGGAGCTATGGCCATAAATGCCGGGAAAACAATACTGGAATGCGTTTAGACTATTTTTTCGTCTCCCAGAATCTGAAAAATAATATAAAAAATTCTACTATAAGAAAAGATATAACTGGCTCGGATCACTGCCCCATTGAACTGAACATCTCCTTATAATACCATAAGGCATATTATGGAACATGAAAATAAGGCCAGATTGTTAGAAAGTGAAGATTTAATTTTAATTATAAATCAAGAACTTTACTTTCCATAAGCTCTTCCTCAATAATATACTATTACAAAGTGACATATTATTATAAAATTAACAGAGATGGCATTTATGAGTTCTGATGGGCAAAATATTCAAACAAATACTATAGTTCTTTATAAAGGAAATGAAGGTACAGCTACCGTCGAAGTACTTTTAAAAGATGAGACTATGTGGCTGACTCAAAAAACAATGGCGGAGTTATTTGGTGTAAATGTTAGAACAATCAGTGAACATTTGAACAATATCTTTGAAACCAATGAATTAATTGAACAGTCAACTATCCGGAATTTCCGGACAGTTCAAAATGAAGGTAGTAGGCAAGTTAGTAGAACTACTAATTTCCACAATCTAGATGCCATAATTGCAGTAGGCTATAGAGTAAACTCTAAACAGGCCACCAATTTTCGTATATGGGCCACCCAAACTTTAAAAGAATACATCATTAAGGGTTTTGTCCTGGATGATGAACTCTTAAAAAACGGTACAAGATTTGGCAAAGAATATTTTGATGAATTATTAGATCGTATTAAAGAAATAAGAGCCAGTGAAAGAAGATTTTATCAAAAAATTACGGATATTTATTCCCAGTGCAGTTATGATTATGATAAAAATTCCCAATCAACTAGAACTTTTTATGCAACTGTTCAAAATAAATTTCATTGGGCCATAACTAAACATACCGCGTCAGAATTAATTATCGAACGTGCCAATAGTAATAAAAAGAATATGGGCCTCACCAGCTGGAAAAACTCGCCAGAAGGTAAGATATTAAAAAGAGACATACTAATTGCCAAAAATTATTTAGATAAAGAAGAAATCTCTTAAATTAAACAATGTAGTGAATATGTATTTAGATTATGTAAGAAAATCAGGCCAGAAGACATAAAATAATGTCCATGAAAGACTGGATAAACAAATTGGATGCTTTTTTGAAATTTAATGAATATGAAATATTAGAGGATTCTGGTAAAATTACGGCAGAAGTAGCTAAAGAAATAGCAGGTAAAGAATTTGAAGAGTTCAGAAAATTGCAGGATAAAGAATACACTTCAGATTTTGATAAAGAAGTTAAGAAGTACTTAAAATGAAATATTTATCATTAAAGGTGAAATTAATGCTTAGACATGTAGAAAAGTATTTTTCCATGGATCACGATTTCGACTTTCAAAGCGATTCTATATTTTTTTATATGACTGAAGACTATGAATATAAAAGATCTTTGCGTTTAGATAAAGATATAATCCTTGATTTCAATAAAAATAACATTCCAGTCGCAATGGAAATACTACATGCTTCCAAAAGATTAAAAATTGATAAAGTTAATTTAAAAGATTTAATGGGCCTTAATATGAACATCGAAGTTGGTAAGGACCATATTCATATCAAAGCTGCCTTTAATATTATTATTAGAAATAAATCTAAGCCTTTAGAATTTAAGGCTGAAGGAGAAAATAGTATTAATCTACCATCTACCGAAACAAATTTTGCTACTGCAGATATTTAATCTTATTTTATGATTAATTCAATAAATAATAATCATAAATGACTTAATTCCTTTTTAATAATGGCTTTTGATAATTCTGAAGTTAGTTCTATCTGTTTTTTTGCGTAATTATTATATTTCAGCTCTAGATCCCGTAATCTATTTAATTCTTTTCTATCTACCAGGATTAATTCTTCATTTTCATCAAATTTAATATTATTTTCATTAATATTCAGGAATTCATTTAATTCTTTACCAGAAAGTTTTGATGGTGATCCATGGAATTGTTTTAGCTGTTTTTCTGTTTCTATATCCACTAAATTTTCTTGTAGTTTGTCCATTAAATTAACCAAATTTGATTTAGAATTGAGAAAGTATAATCCTTTGTCTTTTATTATTATTTTTAAATGCACAAAGTCTACTATGAACTTATCTAAAGTCATTCTGGAAATTTCCGAACCTTGGGCCATCTCTTTTTTAGTGTATTTATGAAAAGGATGGGCCAGTAAAAAATTTATTGTTTTTACCTGCGGACATTTACCAAAGATTTCTGTCAGCATATATTAAACCCTCTTTATTTTTTCATAATAATCTCATGTATATTTATTATACAAATAAAATGTTATAAAACTTACTATTTTATTATAGTGTATAATTTTTTTACATATTAAGTAATATTACTTAATATTTAGAAATTATTAAATAATAAATCATACTATTTTAGTATTAGATATTATGAAAGAGAATTATAGAATCCAGATAGAAATTTTATATTCCCTTCGCAGGTCAGGGCATATTGGTTCCAGACACACACCGATTAAGAATGTTTGCCGAAGATTAAGCAAATTTGATTGTAAGTAAGTAACCAAAGAAATTGGAAGCCTTATAAAAAAAGATTTTATTTTGCCCTATATCACTCACCATGATAAAGATATTCGTTTAAACCCTAAAAAAATGAATATAATAAAAGAAATGACTAAAACTAGGTGAAGTGAACTAAATGATTTCTAATAATAGAGACAATTTCTTGTCATAAAAGAATGAAAAATAAATATTCTTAAATTTAAAATTAGTACCAAATCATATCCAAATTTTAGTTAAACTATATTTTACTTTCTTTTCATCAAATAAAAGTAATATTTCATCTACTTTTTTAGCTTCAATGATAAAAGTGGCCCGGCCCATCTTTTTTCCGTATTTAGAAATGATTCCTTCCCTTTCACTGTTATATTCTTTTTCTTTATATTTCTTTTTGACTTTATAACCATATAATTGTCTTTTAACAAACATTTTATCTTTTGATGGGATGTCACCATAGGTATATGAAATAAATGCTGCCGGCTTTAAAAATTCTTTTTGGCCTAATATTAGATCCGTTTTGCAATATAGGGTTATTCCGCCATTAACTACTTCCCATAGAAAATCTGAATCTACGGATTCTTTACGATTAAAAAATACAAACGAAAATGGATTCTGAAGATTGTACTTGTTCTCAATTTTAACTGCAATTTTGTGAGCTTTTAAACTTTCTTCACCAATTTCGGGATTATTTGGAGAGTTAAACATTAAAAAAATATCAATATCACTTTTTTTGTGAAGTTCATTTTTCACTGCAGATCCAAAAAGAATAACTGCTTCTATATAAGGAATATCTTTTAGGTTTTGAGCTAATTCAAATGCAGCATCTAAATGAGGTACTTCTTTTAGGTTTTGAGCTAATTCAAAATCATAACCATCTTTAATATTCATTAGCACACCTGATAATTTGATTTAATACTTTAAGAACTTCTGATACAGTTTGCTGTTATATATGTACAGAAAACAAAGTATATTAATTTTTCTGTTAACATATAACAAGAATTATAGCGCATGACCTATAATGATTAATATCAAAGTTTTTTTGGAATTAGTCAAAATATTTGTAAACTATTATCCCTATTAAAACATATTCACTAAAAAAAACCATAAAAAATCCCCAATCACCATAATATCTCCCCAATATCCTCCATAGGCCTATTTTAAATTGTATTACTCTTTTTTATTTAAGAAAATATAAATATCATCAACATAACTATATAATTAATATTAAAAAATTATTTCTTATCATTTATACTCAAAAATTGGGGGTAATTCAATTAAATTTAAGCAAAAATCAATCTTCACTATAATATTGGTCCTGGCCATTTTGTCTCTGGCCAGCCCCATATCCGCAGTTAATTATAATGTGAACAACACCACATATCTTGACGTATTTTCAAATTCAGGTATTTTAACTAATTTTAATCTGGACGGGGTAGACTACACCTTTGAAGAAGGGGACAGTTTCACTTTTATGGAGGGGTTATATGAGAATGTTAAGCTCGTTCTTGATAAGCCGGTATCCATCTTAACTAATGGAATAGTTAACCTCACAAGTAATGTTGCAGCAGACGATGTTATCCGTGTTTTAAATTCAGCGGCCGGTACCAATATCACTGGATTTAATATCAATGGGTCGGTGAATATTGAAGGAGATAATGCTACCCTGAATAATAACACCATTAATTCATCTACCCGTAACGGTGTTCTGATCACAGCCAATAATGTCAACATCAGCCTAAACAATATAACTGGAAGTGCATTATCTGGTGTTAATTCTTCTGGAAATAACACAACTATCCAGAATAATAATGTCAAATCCAGTGGAAATGATGGAATCACCTCTACCGGGAACAACAACCAGATAGCAAACAACTCAGTAACCTACAGTAAAAATGATGGAATTTCCACCAAAGGAAACAACAGTCAGATTAAAAATAATAATGTATCTTCTAGTGGAAATAACGGTATAACTTCCACCGGCGACAATACCCTGATTGATTCCAATAGATTAACCTCTAATAATGGTACTGGAATCACTTCAACCGGGAACAATGTAACCATATATAATAACACCGCCAATTACAATAAAAAGTCAGGTATTTACTCTCAGGGCCCTAAAGCCAACATCACCTCAAATAATGCTCTATACAATACCGAACACGGAGTGTATTCCAAGGGTAACCAAGCCATTATATCTCAGGCCTATGCTCATTATAACACCATGAATGGAGTATACATCACCGGGAACAATAATGCCCTTACAAATTCATATACCTATTACAATATCTATTCTGGAGTAAATTCAACAGGATTAGGTAACACCTTCAGCTCTATTTATTCCAGATATAACTACCAGAATGGTATTACAATAACCGGAACCAATAACACCATATCCTCTTCAACACTCAACAATAACACCATGAATGGGGTGTATTCCACCGGGGCCAATACCTCATTAAGTACTATCACAGCCAGTGGCAATGGGTACCATGGTATTTATTCCGCCGGAAACGGTGTTAGAATGACTCTTATTTGGGAGGCTAATTACAATAAAATGAATGGAATTTATTTAAAAGGAAATAATGCCAATGTATGGTATGTTATAGCCGCTAATAATAATAAACAAAATGGTATTCTCTCCACTGGTAATTATAACTATATTTATAGTGCGGGTGCCAGTAACAACACCATGAATGGAGTATACCTCACCGGGACCAACAACACTATATATGGAGCCACAGTATCTTCAAATTTAAAAAACGGGATCTATACACAAGGACTAAATAGTACAATAGCAAATATCCAGGCCAAAACCAATAAGAATAATGGAATATTAAGTTCCGGAAGCAAAACCCGGATTTTTAATTCAATAATAACCTACAATACATTGAATGGTATTTATTCCACCGGAGGAAACCTTTTAATCCAAAATACAACCTCCAGTTACAATAAACAAAACGGTATCATTTCATCTGGCAGCCAAGCAGTTATCTACAACAGTACGGTGAATAAAAATACTCTAAATGGCATTCACTCCACCGGGAGCAAAAATTTCGTGGTGTCTAATAAGTTTATGTACAATTACCTTTACGGTATACTATCCACTGGTTACAACGTAGATATAGAGAAAAATACGGTATACCAGAATAGATACGGAGTATATTCTAAGGGCTCTAAGGCCATTATCTACCTTAACAAAGTGTATTCTAATAAGATCCACGGAATCTATTCTGGTGGTTCTTCGGCCACCATAGTTCAAAACAATGCCTATGCTAACCGGGGACACGGTATATATGTTACCGGGGCTCTGGCAAAGATATATAAAAATAAGGCCAACAGCAACTATAAAACAGGTATATTCTCTAAATCTCGCAGCGGCATCATCACTTATAATACCGCATCATATAATAGGGGAAATGGGATTTATTCATCGGGTTATAATTCTCTGATTGGGGCCAACAATGCACATAGAAATTGGGGATACGGTATTTATTCTGTGGGTAAAAAATCAAGGTTAGCTAAGAATAAGGCCACTAGAAACAAAAAAGGGAATATTAAGTATTGATTAAGGAATATTGAATTTTATTCCTAATCCTATTTTTTTTAAATAATTTGTTTTATATATTTTAATAACATTATTATAAATCGATTCTAAAAATTTAATATAAAATAAAGTTACACTTACACAAATCTAAAAATTAATTCTAATTAAAGGAGGGTGATTTATGAGTTATAATATACTAATACCATCTCTCCCGTTTTTAATCGCTTATATGGCCACCTATGCTCTTTACAAGATGAAATTAATAAAAAAAGGCCTGCACATTAGCTTATGGAATATCATACTGCTGGCTTCATTTATTATATCAGGTGGGGCCGGATTTATACTCATGATATTAATGGAAATGGGAATTGTGTCCACCATAAACTTTGGCCTTTTATTCTGGCATGTGGAATTAGGAATAACCATGACCCTGGTAGCTGTTTTTCATTTTCATATTTACTGGAAAAGTACTAAAAAAACATTATTGGGGTATAAAAAGAAGAAAAGGAGGGCGGATTCATGAATAAAGGCGAGATAAAAGAAAAGATTAAACACTCTTTTATCCGGGCCCAGTCTTTTTATGATAATTTATCTCCCCGTCAGGCTAAAATATTGGGAACTCTGGCCAAGGCACCTATAATTGCCGCGGCAACCATGGAAGGCTCCTGTGCCGGAGGGTGTCCTTATGGCCTTGATTATGATCCCTACCCTGGACAATGTTCTAGATATATAGATGTGGATGGGAGTGGATCATGTGACCTGGCCCTTTCTGCGGCATCTACTACTCAAACCAGTTCATCTGATACGGGTGATGATAGCTCTACATCTCAAGATACTTCACAAAGCACTCAATTAGATGATGATACAATAAATCCAGTTGATGATAACGCATTAGATGTCTCTGATACCAGCCCTGACGCCTTAAATGGGGCTACTGAAGGGTCCAATTTTCACATACTTCCAATCACCATAATAATTATTGGGGCCTATCTTTTCACATATTATCTATTTAAAAATGGGATTTTAAAACCAACACAACATAAAAGAATATGGAATATCCTGGTAACTATTGGTTATATAGGTACTGGTCTGACAGGAGTTTTACTAACTTTAATGATAAAGTTAGGTATCTCTACAGTATATAATCCAGGGATAACATACTGGCACGCAGAGTTAGCTTTATTAATGGTGCTGGGGACATTTATACACCTTCACATTTACAGAAGGCCCTTGAAAAAAATGTTTAAAAGTATTTGGAATTAATCTTACAAAATAAGATGAAGTATGATTAGAATATACTTAAATTTGTATAATTTTTCTACCTTTTTGATATAATAATACTATTTTTAATTTTCATTGAAATCATTAAATCAACCACAGATTTTTTTAGGAATAAAATCTGAAAAGTAGGGAGTTAATAATTTATTATTAATACTTTCAAGTCAATTTTTAAATAGGAAAATTTATATTTTTTATTTTATAATATCACTTTATGGTGTAATTTACATCTATATAGGGGAACATAATTAATTTTATTTTAATGATTATTTTTTCTCCTATCGGCTTTAATAACCAAGTTTATTTATTTTAAACAGAGGTTATTAAATTAAATTTTTATTTAATAGCTGTAAAAGGAGGTGAAAAAAACGTGACAAGCAAAATAATATCATCATTCAAAATAACTAAAACTTTACTACCAATACTCCTATTAACCTTAGCTCTAGTTTTCACAGTCAGTATTGACGATGTTTCAGCTGCTGCTGGAGACACTATCTATGTCAATGATACAAGTGGAAACGATGATAATGACGGTTCAGATTGGACCACGGCCAAAAAAACTATCAAAAATGCAACAGGATCTGTTAATGTTAATGGAATAGTGAACATAGCCAACGGACAATACAACGGAACCAGCAACACAGAAATCACTATTGATAAGAACATGACTATCAGTGGAGAAAGCCAAACTGGTACTATAATAAATGGAACAGGAACCAACTGGATATTCTTTGTAAACCCTGGAATAAACCTCACACTCAACAACCTAACAATAACCAACGCAACTAGAGAAAGTGGTGGTGCTATCTACAATTATGGTAATGTGTCTGTGACTGATACTAGTTTCACAAGTAACACAGCAACTAATTATGGTGGTGCTATCTACAATTATGGTAATGTGTCTGTGACTGATACTAGTTTTACTGGTAACACTGCAAGTCTTGGTGGTGCTATCAACAATCGTTTTGGTAGTGTGTCTGTTTCTGGTTCGGCTATTAGTGGTAACACTGCCTATTACATGGGTGGTGGAATCTACAACTATGCTAATACTGTGACAGTATCTGATTCAACTATAAGTGATAATACTGCCCTGTTTGGTGGTGGAATCTACAATGAGGGTACTTTGACGGTATCTGGTTCGACTATTAGTGGTAACACCGCCAATTACATTGCTGGTGGAATCTACAATGAGGGTACTTTGACGGTGTCTGGTTCGACTATTAGTGGTAACACTGCCCCAGAATCTGGTGGAATCTTTAACAATGGTAATGTGACGGTGTCTGATTCGACTATTAGTGGTAACACTGCAAACTATGGTGGTGGAATCTACATCCATAATGGTAATGTGACGGTATCTGGTTCGACTATTAGTGGTAATATTGCCCAGGAATATGGTGGTGGAATCTACAATTCTCATACTTTGGAGGTGTCTGATTCGACTATTAGTGGTAACACTGCAAACTATGGTGGTGGAATCTACAACTATAGTGATAATCTTACGGTGTCTGGTTCGACTATTAGTGGTAATACTGCAGATTATGGTGGTGGAATATTCAATTGGGGTACTTTGATGGTGTCTGGTTCGACTATTAGTGGTAATACTGCAGATTATGGTGGTGGAATCTACAATTGGGGTACTTTGACTTTAAATTTCAATCGCATAGTGGTTAATTCACCTACAGCTATACACAATGATTATGGATCTGTTGATGCTGAATATAATTGGTGGGGTTCTAACAATCCTGACTTCACAACTTTAATCGTTGGTGAGGTGGATTACAATCCATGGTTATACATGACTCTTCAAGCAAACCCAACAAATATTGAACAGGGCGAGACCTCTACTTTAACTGCCAGCTTTAATAATGCATATGATGACATTACACCTACTCCTTTAAACCCAGATAATGGCCATATACCTGATAAAACACCAGTGACTTTCAACACAGATCTAGGAAGTGTAGGATCCAAAACAATAAACAAAGAAACCATAAATGGAATAGCAACAGCTACTTTAACTGCCGATGAGACTGCAGGAATAGCACAAGTTAATGCGGTGACTGACAGTCAAACCTTGAATGCTGATGTGACTATTAATCCTAAATCCAGCCTTTATTTAACCATAACTCCAAGTAAAACTAATCCTATGGTGGGTGAGACTGTAATCTACACCTTGAAAGTTGGTAATAATGGGCCAGACACTGCAAAAAATGTGGTAATGACATATACTATCCCCAAAGGTTTGGAATTTGCAGGGGCCCAAGTAGATGTAGGAACATACACCTACGACCCTACAACCCGTACTATAACCTGGACCATTGGTGATGTACCTGTAGGTGATCCTTACATGTGGTTATCCCTAAAAGTTACTAGTGCAGGAAGACACTTAATTAATCCCCTACTATCAACCAGTACCTACGACCCAACAATAAACAGTAATACACAAAGTTTAACTTTCAATGCTGCAGCAACACAAGGTAACAACACTAACAACTACACTAACACTAATAACACAGTAAATGCAGCAACTAACACCGTATCTATGCAAGAAACAGGAATACCATTAGTAACGCTAGTATTAGCTATTCTAATGATAGCAGGCGGAATAATTGGAACCAAAAAATAAATAAACCCCCTTTTTTTTTTCTTTTTTTAAATAACTTGAATAAATGAAGTATTTCCATTTAAAAAAAAAATTATTATAAGACACCTTCATGTAAGAATTAAAAAATATTAAAATAAAATTTAATTAATTAATTAATTAATTCCAATTTTTATAATAAGCCCCAAATATTATTTATCCCCCTCCAATTCTCTTACAGCCTTGGCTATGGCCATAATAGGCGATACACCTTTGGGACATACTTGATAGCAGTTCCCATAAGAATCACATGCACCCCATCCATTAGGAGTATCAGCTAGTTTTAGTCTTTCATTTCTTTCTGCTTCCCTTGGGTCAATGTGGAACCTGTAAAGTTTAGCCAGTGCAGCAGGCCCTAAATATTCAGGATTATTTCCTTCAACAGGACAGGCACCAAAACAAGAAGCACATAATATGCAGTTGGTATATAATTCAAGCTCATTAACGTGTTCCGGGTCCATGAGCCTCTCTTTTTCAGGATTATCATCTGATGGTTTTAAAATTGGCTCTAATGATCGATAGTACTCGAAGAAGGTATCCATATCCACGATAAGATCTTTAATTACTGGTAGATGAGGGAGTGGTTCTACTAAAACCTCTTTTTCAGGGTCCCATTCTATTGTTTCATTAATACCCGGATAAGAACTAATAGGAACATCTAGTTCTCCTTTTAGTAAAGATTCAATTTGTGTCCGGCAAGCGAGCCGTGGAACTTTGTTTATTAACATGGCACATGAGCCACAGACTGCACCACGACATGAGTAGTGAAATGCAATTGAATCATCAAATTCTTTCTGGAGCTGGAATAAAGCACCTAAAACAGTCAAACCAGGGCTTGGTTCAATTTCAAATGTGTCATAACGGGGTGAATCCATTCCCTCATGGTAACGATATACTTTTAGTTTCATTAGTAAACACGCTCCTTTGGTTCAAACATGCCCATATTAACGTCTTTATAAGAAATATGGAGTTTATCATCACGGAGTTCTACCTGAGTATGTTTTAAGAATTTAAGGTCATTTCGTTCCGGGTAATCTATTCGTTTATGTGAACCTCTGCTCTCCTGACGGGCAATGGCCCCACGGGCAATTGTTTCAGCCAGTAGTAACATTCCTTCAATTTCTAAAAACTGGATAAGTGCTTGGTTAAATTTTCGATCTTTGTTTTGGATTGAAACATTAAAAATTTTTTCTTGTATATTTTTAATATCATGGAGACCTTTTTGCATCTTTTCTTGCTCTCGGGATATTCCAAATTTATCAGACATGGTCCGGGTCATCATATCTTTAATTTTAAAGATGTTTTCTTTTCCTTTGCGTTGAAGTATGTCTTCAATTTTATTCTCCACATCATGCATAGCCATTTTCACTGGTTCATGTAGAGTTAATGATTCATGCGTAGACACTGGTTCATGTGGAGGGTTCATGTCTTGAACATCATCAATGATCTTCTCGGCAACTAACCGTCCAAAAACTACTGTTTCTAGTAAAGAATTCCCGCCCAGTCGGTTTGCCCCGTGGACGCTTATACATGCACATTCACCGGCAGCGTATAATCCCTTAATCTTTGTTGCACCATTAATATCTACATCTATTCCTCCCATGGAATAATGCTGACCTGGTTGTACAGGTATGGGGTCATTAATTGGATCCACACCTGCAAAATCCATAGCTATCTGCCTTATCCCGGGTAATCGTTCCATGATCCTATCCGCGCCCAGGTGTCGCAGGTCAAGATGTACATATCCTCCATCAAAGCCTCGGCCTTCTATGATTTCTTGTTCTATGGAGCGTGCCACCACATCTCTTGGTGCTAAATCAACAGAATTTGGGGCGTAAAATTCCATGAAACGTTCATTTCTATTGTTGAGGAGAATACCTCCCTCTCCACGGGCCCCTTCTGATATTAGGATATTAGTTCCATAGAGGGTGGTAGGGTGAAACTGGACAAATTCCATATCATTTAGTGGCACACCAGCCAAAAGAGAAAGGGTTTGCCCATCCCCAGTGTTAATTAATGCATTGGTGGACTTATTAAATATCCGGCCAAAACCACCGGTGGCCATGAGAACCGCCTTTGCATTAAACCCATGGATTTGCCCAGTCTTTATTTCCAGTGCTGTGCATCCGGTGCAACACTGGTCTTTAGTTATTAGTGATGTTACAAAAAATTCCTCATAAAAAGGTATTTCACGGTCCACAGCTTGTTCATAAAGTGTGTTGAGTATATTGTGGCCTGTGCGGTCTGCGGCATAGCAAGTTCTTGGAAATCCTGCCCCTCCAAATGGGCGCTGTGCAATTTTACCGTTCTCCAGCCGGGACCATACTGTTCCCATATGTTCCAGTTTAATAACTGTGCGTGGGGCCTCGCGACACATAAGTTCTACCGCGTCCTGGTCAGCTAAATAATCAGATCCTTTAACTGTATCAAAGGCGTGGCTTTCCCAACTATCTTCGGTACCATCTTCACCCTGGACATTGCCAAGAGAAGCATTCATTCCCCCCTGAGCCGCTACAGAGTGGGAACGTAATGGGTGAACTTTACTTATTATTGCACTATTTATTCCTGAATCTGCAAGACTTATAGCAGCCTGGAGGCCCGTTAATCCTCCCCCGATTATGATAACATCATGTTGGTGAATCACATATACCATCCCCCATATAGATCAATCTGAAAATAAGTGTTATTCTTTATCTTTTTTAGCATCATATGGTTTAACCATCTTTTTGGGGTCAACCACACGATCAAATTCATCTTCTGAAATATATTTAAGTTCTAAGGCAGCTTCTTTCAGGGTTAAATCATTATTTAGTGCATAGTGGGCGGTCATGGACGCTTTATCATAACCAATAACTGGACTAAGGGTAGTTACTAACATGAGTGATTGTTCTAAGAATTTGTTAATCTGATTTTTATTTGGTCTGGCCCCATCAACCATAAACAAACCGAAGTTAAGACATCCGTCGGCCATTATACGGATGGAATGCAGGATATTATGGATTATTAGAGGTTTATAAACATTCATCTCTAGATAACCACTGCCTCCTCCAAATGAAACTGCTACATCATTAGCCATTACCTGAATAGCGACCATGGCCAGTGCTTCACATTGGGATGGATTTATTTTTCCAGGCATAATTGACGACCCTGGTTCGTTAGATGGAATATGGAGTTCATTAAACCCGCAGCGTGGGCCGCAGCTTAAAATGCGTATATCATTAGCGATTTTATATAAAGAGGTTGCCAAAGTTTTTAGAGTACCGCTTAACATTACCATTGCATCATGAGACCCTTGTACCGTGAATTTGTTGGGTGCTGTTACAAATGGCAGGCCAGTTAATTGTGCAATTTTTTCTGCCACTTTTACATCAAAACCCGCGGGTGTGTTAATACCAGTACCCACCGCAGTACCTCCCAATGCTAATTTATAGACATCTTTTAAGCTGTCATTTAATCGCAACAGGTTATCATCTAACATACCCACATAACCTGAAAATTCCTGACCTAAAGTTAAGGGAGTTGCATCCTGCATATGGGTCCGGCCCACCTTTATAATATCTTCCCAATTTTCTGCTTTTAATTGTAATAAATCGCGTAAATATTTAACAGAGGGGATTAACTGCTCATTTATTCCTTTTACCGCTGAGATATGAATGGCAGATGGAAATGTGTCATTAGATGATTGGGACATATTAACATGGTCATTGGGATGCACCGGTATTTTACTGCCCAGTGGATTTCCAGTTAACTGTGAACAGCGATTGGAAATTACTTCATTTACATTCATATTAAAATGAGTTCCGCTTCCAGTCATCCACACATGGAGCGGGAATTGATCCTGATGATGGCCAGAAAGTAGTTCATCGCATACTTGGACTATCAAATCTTTTTCTTTCTCATTTAAGGTGCCAAAGTTGAAATTAGTTATAGTTGCTGCCTTTTTTATTATAGAATAAGCATTAATCATTTCTCTTGGCATTAAATCGTTGCCGATGCTGAAATGCTCGAGTGAGCGCTGCGTCTGCGCCCCCCATAATTTATCAGAAGGTACTTTAACTTCTCCTAAACTATCAATCTCCACACGATACTCTTGGGCCATAGTAAATCATATCCACTATGTTAATAGTGTATTTTCTAATTTTATTACCAGTAATTATATTTAAACCAGCATTCCTAAACATAATAATACAATATTCAACATTTTAAACCACTAATCCTAAATTTTTTTATTATTGGAACAATTATTTTAACGATGTAATCATTCCAAATTAATTCTTTAAATCTGAACTAATTATAAATAATTTACATTTCTTTAGTTTCTTTATCCAGGAAATAACCAATAATGGTCCTTATCGTTACGGTAATACCTAAAATAATTATTTCATTAAAAGTTGGTTCTAAAATAGTGGATAACAAATCTGCAGCAATAAAAAGTTCTAATCCTAATACAATTCTTGATGTGAAATCTATTCTAATTAATTTATAATATTTCTCAGCAGTTCTGGTCGATTCACGATAAAAAAAAGTAATAGCTGCTCTCAAACCACCATAAATAATTATAATACTGCCTAAAATAACAAATAAATAACTAAAAAAGATTATGATTCCGTTAATTTGGTCCATCAGTAAATTCATATGATCTCCTTATGAAAATTTCATTAGAGCTTTAATTAAAAAGGAAATTTTATTTTTTGAATTACTAATTATTTTTCAAATTAGGCTCTATTGGTGTTTTATTATCCTCAAAGATTGATTCATATAATCCATCATTTAATTATATTAATTTCTGATTATTAAAGTATTAAAATATGATGATTTTAAGAATTTAAAACTATTCCTAAAATTTTAATTTTAAGAAATAATATAATGTTGTAGTAATAAACTATAATATAATACAAGTTCGTATTATATAGGGGGTTTTTTTTGGCCAAGTACCGGTGCACAGTTTGTAATTATGTTTATGATGAGGCTAAAGAGGGAACTAAATTTGATGAATTGCCTAATAATTGGAGATGTCCCGTGTGTAATTCTCCGAAAAGTGTTTTTATTAAATTAGATGGGGAAAAAGAAGTTTCTTCTAAAGAAAAACATACTGTCTCTGATGTAATGATTGAACAAATGTCGGAGTGGGGTGTAAAGTATGTCTTTGGGATTCCCGGAACCTCTTCACTGGGTGTAGTAGATGCTATTAGGAAAAATGATAATATTGAATATATTCAGGTAAGGCACGAACAAACTGCTGCATTTATGGCTTCAGCATATGGTAAACTCACTGGACATATCGCAGTATGTTTGACTGTAGCTGGACCAGGGGCTACCAATCTTGCAACGGGATTATATGATGCAAAATTGGATCATTCACCAGTACTGGCATTAACGGGTCAAGTAGAAAGGGATAGAATAGGAAGTAGTGCCACTCAGGAAATAGATCAAATTTCTTTTTTCGAGCCCATCTGTGTTTATAATAAAGTAGTAATGTCCAAAGAACAGTCCACATCATTGGTTACTCACGCCATTAAATATGCTTTATTGGAAAGGGGAGTTTCACATATAGGAATACCAAATGATATTCAAAAAATACCTTATGATGCTCCAGTAAAACCATTTACTGGTAATTTAGCAAATCAAGCCATAAAACAAGCTTTAACCCAAATTATGCGTGCTGTGAAAGTAATTGATGATTCTGTAAGACCCGTGATTATTGCAGGTTTTGGATCTATGGGTCAAGGAGATAACATAATTAAACTAGCTGAAAAGATAAATTCACCCATCGTAACTACTTTTAGAGGAAAAGGGATTGTTGATGAAGATCATCCACTTTATATGGGCAGTCATGGAACCATAGGATCCACAGCTGCCTCTGAACTTGTTCAGAAAGCGGATCTTTTAATTGTATTAGGATCTTCTTTTTCTGACCAAACACAGATACCAGAAAAAAGAACAGTTCAAATTGATATAAATCCTCTGATGATAGCCAAAAAGTATCCTGTTGAAGTTGGCCTGGTAGGAAATACTGCAGAAATACTTCCAGAATTACTAGAATTAACAAAAAAACATCATAATAGTGATTATAGAAAAGAAATGAAAAAATTAAAACAGAACTGGGAAAATCAACTTGAAGAAGAAATAGGATCAGATAAAACACCTATTCGGCCACAATTTATTATTAAAACACTTAACCAACAGTTAGATGATGAAGCCATAATTACTTTGGATGTAGGGGAGAATGCTTGGTGGTTTGGTCGTAATTTCTGGATGAAAAAAACCCAGACAATGTTATTATCTGGATACCTCGGTTCCATGGGTTTTGGGCTTCCAGCCGCATTAGCAGCTCAAATAACCTATCCAGATAGACAAGTCATATGTATTACTGGAGATGGTGGGTTTTCAATGGTAATGGCAGATTTTATGACAGCAGTTAAATATGAACTCCCCATAACAGTGTTTCTATTGAATAATAAACAGTTAGGAATGATTATGCAGGAACAAAAGGTTGAAAACTACCATAACTGGCAGACTGAACTTCATAAATGTGATTTTGCAGGATTTGCTGAAAATTGTGGAGGAATAGGTATCAAAGTGGAAACACCCGACCAACTAAATTCAGCAGTAAAAAAAGCCTTAAAATCAAAAAAACCAGTTTTAGTAGATATAAATACAGATCCTAGAAGATTCATTTAAATTTCAGAAAATTTATTTTCTACCAACTTTAATAGAGATGAAAAAACATGTCAGATGAACTAGGAAATATTAGAGTTAAAGTCACAGATTCCGAAGAAAACCGCCAAAAATGCCTATGTCGACTATGTAATAGTTATCCACATGATTGTACTGGTGAAATTCTTTTCTGTGGTAAATCTGAGAGTAAATGTGATATTAAGCCAAAAAATTGTCTTTGTGATAAATGCCCAGTGTATCTTAAATATGACCTAAAAGGACTATACTACTGTGATAAATTGTGTGTTGGTGATACTGACTTTCTAATGCGTAAAAAACATTCATCAGAAGACCCTGCTTTTTACCAAAAGGTAGTTAATATCAAAGAAGAGAGCATAGGAGGAAAAAGTGTTGTAGGGGCAATGGGGTCTTTAAAGAAATTCCCTTTTTCACTGGATGATCTATATTTTATACCAGCCCAGGTAAATAAAATCCCCCTTAACCATGAAGAACTAGTGGACACCACTGTTACAATTGGTCCTCAATCTAAAAATCCTCTTAAAATCACATCCCCTATAATGATCTCCGGGATGAGTTTTGGGGGAATATCTAAAAATGTTAAATTAGTAATCTCCAAAACCGCTGAAAAATTAAAAATTGGTTTTAATTCTGGTGAGGGTGGGATAATAGATGAAGAAAAGAAAATAGGTGCAGATTATCGCATAGTCCAATATTCAACTGGGAGATTTGGAATTGATGAAGAACTTCTTAAATCAGCATCTGCAATTGAAATCCGGTTTGGGCAAGGAGCCTATCCTGGTAAAGGAAGTTATTTACCTGCTGAAAAAATGACAGAAGAAATTGCAATGACCCGTAACCTTAAACCCGGTGAAGCATCCTATTCCCCAGCCCATCACCAAGATATAACAGATCAAAAATCATTAAAAGAAAAAGTTTCATGGCTGCGTGAAATAAGTAACGGAGTTCCAATTGGAGCTAAAATTGGTTGTGGAGATATAAGATCAGATGTGAAAGTATTGGCCAATGCTAAGGTTGATTATATTGCATTAGATGGTTTCGGGGGAGGTACCGGGGCGACTGACTTGTATGTACGGGATAATGTAGGGATACCAGTATTTACGGCTATTGCTCAAGCCCATAAAACCCTTGAAAAACGTGGTATGAAAGATAACATATCATTAATTGCCGGAGGAAGCCTTAGAAATTCCGCAGATTTTGCCAAGTGTCTGGCTTTAGGTGCTGATGCAGTCTACATTGCCACCGCTGCATTAATAGCTATTAATTGTCAACAATACCGTGTATGTTACTCGGGATTATGCCCCACCGGTGTTACCACCCAAGATCCTAAATTAACGGAACAATTAGATGTCAATCAAGGCATAAACAAGCTATCAAATTATATTAAATTATCCACAGAAGAAATAGCCAATTTAACAAGGATTGTTGGTAAAAAAGAGGTTAGTAATCTTTCCAGAGATGACCTAATTTCCGCAAATAGGAATATGTCCATGGCCACGGGCGTAAGATGGATAAATGGAGATTATATTTAAAACACCAAATTTAAAATATTATAAAACTTTAAATTTATATGCTATCTAATATATATATATATATATATATAATTTGTAGGAGAGTGAAATTTTGTCCAAAGTAGAATTTAATATGGAAAATCTGCAAAAATGCATCTGTAAAACCTGTCCAGTACAAGCCGAAAGTGCATGTGCTAAACAAAAAAAGATGAAAGTTCAGGAAATGATGCCTAAAATGATGGAAAGCAAAATGATGCCTGATGCTGAAATGGTGCCAGGTATGTACTGTGCCACTGGAAAAGCATCTTGCGGCGATATCGACGTAAGTAAAATGTGCCAGTGCAACGAATGCCCACTCTGGAAAGAATACGACTTACCAAGTGGTCAACCCATGGGATACTATTGTAGAGATGGTGAAGCAGAATAAAATCCATTAATTTACTCTTTTTTTAGAAATAATTTTAGATTAATATTATACTATAATAAAACCATTCACTTAGAAAAAAATAAATTATATTCTTATTTTAATTTTAATTAAAAGATTAGAAACTATTCTAGTCATTAAATAATATAAAAAAACTATAAATCAGGACGCGTACTAGATTCTATAAATAATATTACTATCACTTTAATTCAGTATCTTTCACTTCAATACCCTCATCTTTTAAAACATCAAATAACTGCCTACATCTAGTGTGCACGGGGTAGACACTTTCTGGTGAAATCTCTTTAATCAAATCAAGTATCTCCGGGCCGCAGGCATGGCCTGATGCATGGTAACCCGTGTGTACTTCAATATTGAAGTGTTTTAGCCAGTTTTTTTCTCTCCGACCATCTATTTCCATTTCATCGTTGAAGGGTTCTGTCTTGGATTTAATGTATATGGCGTTTTCTGGTTTAATATCTATGAGTTCTTTAAATTCAAAGAAGTCACACTGGAACATGTAATCTCCAGGGTTCTCCTGCAAGTCCTTGTAGGTGATGTTGTTATCCCATGAAATGTAATCCTTCTCCCATCCCCTATAATCGGCTGTGACGTATTCTTCATCCAGCTGATTACTAGGCATCCATTCACCATCAAAGCAGACATGAGATTCTCCACCGGCCAGGCCCCAACTTTTTCTTCCTTTATAAACCGCCACATCATCTATCTCGGGGTAGCCCAAACCGGCAAACTCATTTAGTAAAAAGGCCTCCTTGGTGTTCACCACCATTGTCCGGTCTGATTCTTTGGCAGCATTATAAAATGTGTAAAAACGGTCCAAATCCCGGATAGGGTAGTTCACGATGATAAGGCCTTTATGTGAGAGAGATAAATCCATGGCTCTTTTTTCAATATCCTCCTCAGTGGTATTGCTGTCCCTTTCTATACGGGTGCCCTCAGTAATTATGGTTTCCGGGGCAAACTTTTTAGCTTTTTTAATGAACTTCCTGGTTTCTTCTTCCCTTTTACCGTGGAATCTAAAATCTCCAGTATAGGCCATTGATTGTTCCCCATTTTCAGCTAAAAATCCACACGAACCCGGTAAAGAATGGTCCACCGGTGCGGCCTGTATCTTAAATTCCCCTATTTCAAAGTTTTTGTAGGGTTTGACCACATTAATTTCTCTCGGTTTTTTAGTGTCCTTGGAATTGGCCCTTTTATGGGTGGTGTTGGAACTTTTAGTTACACTCTTTTTGGCCATTAATAAAAAATCTTGTTTGTAAGTAGTGTAATTATTGAATCCTGCTATCCCGGTCATTTCTAGGGCTTTGATAATTAAAAAACTTTCTTTGGTCATGTAAAAAGGAATATCGTCTCTTATGTGGTGAAGGTATCCCATATGGTCCAGGTGGGCGTGGCTGATTAAAATACCCTGGGCGGCTGGTTTTTCATTGTAATTAATACCTGCGTGTTTTAGATAATCTTCCCGGTAAATACCTTTTATTTTAGGTAGTAGGCCAAATTCTACCAGGTCCATGATCCCGTTTAATTTACGGGGCTGTAAAAATTCTGAAAAATAATCCCCTTCCTTATTAAAACTTTTTCCAAAGTCAAAGAAGAATGAATCCTTATCAGATGAGACATGTATCTTATTTCCCCCAATCTCATCTACTCCACCATAAAAATCTATTTGCGCCATGAATAATCCCCCTCATATAATAATTTTAATTTATAATTTCATTTTAGAAGTCTTTATAATCTTATAATCTAATCCAAGCAATATTATAATATCTATATCTCTATTGGATTCAATAAATATTGGGATATAATTATATTATCTAATACATCCTAATTGGAATCAATAATTGAGGTATAATTATTATCTCTAAATCAATTATTTCTTTATTTATTAATAATATGAAATAAAATATATAATAAGTAAAAAATTATTTTATTAGCTCCCCAGTTCTTATCCAGGAGATCCCCAAATGCCAGAATATAAAGAAATAGTTCCAGAAGAATTTGAAGAAATAATAAAAATCTGCGACCAACAGCTTGAAGAGAACCCCGATAACCCTGAAGTTTGGACCAGACGCGGAATGGCCCTTTTAGCATTAAGTCGTGCAGAGGAAGCTCTGGATAATTTTGAAAAGGCATTGGAAATTGATCCGGAATTTGACTGGGCATTACATAATATATCCCACGCACTTTTCATGTTAGGGAGGTTCTACGAGGCACGGGAGTACTTCCGCCGGTCCTTACTAAAGGACCCTGATGATGAAGTAACCCTGAATAACATGGCCTTCCTCTTATCATCCATGGGTAATTACCAAGAAGCGTTGGAAATATTTAATAAGCTATTAAAAAATAATCCCCATGCCTTCAACTTATTAAAGCAAAAAATTAGGTGTTTAATGGAGTTGGAAGAATATCCGGAAGCATTGGAAGAAATAGATTCTATTTTAAAAGACAATAAACCAGACCCTGAGATTCTAACCTGGGAAGGTAATATGCTGATGAGTATGGGAGAATATGACGATGCCCGATTATCATTTGATAAGGCCCTGGAGATTGATAAAACATTACCCGAAACCTGGAAATCTCTGGGAATTGTGCATTATTTAATGGCAGATTATCCTGAAGCACTGGACTCTTTTAATGAATCTATACGACTTGATCCTGAAAATTACTTACCTCACCTGCTCAAAGGGAAATTGTTAAGTGAGATGGGTGATTTAAAAGAAGCTTTAAATAGTTTTGAAAGTTCCTTAAAATTAAATGACCTTAATCATGAGACATGGTTTAACAAAGGTTTAGTTCTTTTTGAGCTTAAAGATTATATAGAATCTGTGGAAGCCTATGAAAAGGCACTGGAACTTGAAGAAAAATCTCCAGAAATATGGAACTCTTTGGCCTTATCCTTATTTGAAATGGGGCGACATAAAGAAGAGATTAAATGTTATGATAAGGCTTTGAAGTACAATCCTGCATTTTATGAAGCCTGGACCAATAAAGGAGCCACTTTGGTTACTATGAATGATGAGGTGGAAGGTTTAAAATGTTTTAACCAGGCATTGATATTGAACCCACAAGATATTAACGCCCTTATGAACAAGGGCAATGTCCTGATGTCAGTTGAGGACTATGAAGATGCGGCCAATTGTTTTAAACAGGTGATGGAGATAAACCCCAATATAGTCATGGCACGCATATTTTATTCCCGGGCCCTATACAGCATGGGCAAATTAGAAGAGGCTTTGCAGCTGCTAAATAAAGTCACCCAAGTAAACCCTGAAATAGAATTAGGCTGGTTTTACCGTGGATTATGTCATTTAGAGCGAGGTGAGGCAGATTTAGCCTTAAGTGATTTAGATAAATCTATTGAACTGGACCCTGAAAACTCCGCAGCCTGGTTGTGGAAAGGGAAAGTGCATTTAATGTTAGATGAAGAAGATTTAGCATTAGAATCATTTGACAAAGCCATAAAATATGATAAAAATAATTTATCAGCCTATTTCAACAAAGCAATGGTCCTATCTCACCATAAAAAGTTTAGAAAGGCCGTGGAATCTTATGATCATATTCTAGAATTCGAGCCAAAGAATACTAATGTTTTACTTAAAAAAGCCATTTGTCTGGGGCAGATGGAGGACTTCGAAAGTGCTATTAAGGCATTGGATATCATATTAGAAGAAGATGTTGATGATTTTGACGCCCTCTACCTAAAAGCAAGTGCCCTTCGAAGGATAAATAAAACAGGAGAATCATTAAAATACTCTAAAAAAATAGTTAAATTATACCCCACCCACGCCGGGGCTTGGTACGAACTAGGTATGACCTACCAGCAACTGAAAAATCAGGTTCAGGCTATTGAATCATTTGAAATTGCCATATCTCTTAAAAATAATTTTGAATGGGCCCTTAACTCCATGGCGGTGAGCCAAGCCCTGCGGGGAATGTACAAGGATGCTTTAGAGACCCTGGAAAAGACCCTGGCCATTGACCCTGCCAATGAAGAGGCCTTGAATTTGAAAAACGATTTTTCAAAGTATGTGGAAGATGATAGTGGGATTCAAAAAGAGGATGAATAAGCAGTGAAATGGGATAATCATCAAATATTACTGTAAAATAAGTACTAAAAAAATAATTACTAAATTATTACCGGATAAAGCACCAAATAATAATTACTAAATACTAATAGTTAATACTATCAAAAAGTATTTACCATATTAAAATTTAAATAAATTTTTACTTTTATTATTTGGTTGGTTTTATTTTTTTCTTTACTTGAGATGGATTAATTATAATAAAAGCTTTTTTAAGAGTTTTAGTCATCAATAATCATTTTAACCTACTTCACCAATATATAAGTAAAAAAAAATATTATTAGTAGAGGTATGCGTAATGGAATTTTTTATATTGGCATTAATCGCGGCTTTGATTGTGTCATTAATTATAGTGATAAAATCAGCGGATCTATTCGTTGATAATTTAGTAGAAATAGGTCTTGCATTAGGCATATCTGAGATAATACTGGGTGTTACTGCATCAGCAGTTGGAACCTCACTTCCTGAGTTTGGATCAGCTATGATAGCTATTTTGACTGGAAACCCTGAAATGGGTATTAGTGTTGCAATTGGTGCAAATATATGGAATATTGCCGGAATTTTAGGGATAACTGCCTTGTTTACCGGGACAATCGCAACCCAAAAAGAGGATATAAACCGGGATGGTTTAATGACCCTTTTAACCGCCCTGGTATTAACTGCTTTCATGTTATGGTTTGGAGAACTGACATTTATAGTGGGGATTATCCTAGTACTGATTTATATTGCTTATTTTTGGATACTTGTCCGTGCACAGAAAAAAGGTCGAAATACTGGTATGTCTGTATCCAAAGAACATAATAAACCTATTAATAAAAAAAGTTTATTATATGTATTAATCGGCCTAGTAGGTCTTGGTTTAGGCTGTAGAATAATAGTTTATGCAACAGTAGAGTTAGCAGAAATATTAAATATTCCTGCGGCTTTAGCAGGTATATTACTTGCATTTGGTACTACTGCACCAGAATTTTTCACAGTTTTAACATCTGCAAGGAGAGGATTAAGCCGTTTAGCAATAGGGACTGTATTGGGTAGTAACATATTTAACCTGCTCATTGGATTGGGAGTGCCTGCTCTTTTCATTACAATACCTGTTGAAAAAATCACAAGCAGTGTAGATGCTCCCGCCATGGTTCTAATAACTGTATTCTTATTGATAATGCTTAAAAAAGATATGAAACTTACAAGAATTAGTGGAATAATTTTAATAGCAATTTATATTGCTTATATGGCAATAAGAATGTTTTTAACGGGGTAAATATATGTATAAAAAAGTATTGATTACAAGTACTGGAGAATACCTGGATGAAATAATTGAACATACTCTTAATTTAGTAAATGTAAAAATGGAAGTAATAGGCCTTTATGTGGCAGATACATCTACACCGTTCTTAACTCCTACTAAAATCAAAGAAATGATGGCAAACGAGCTTGAAAATAGAGGAAAAGATGTTTTAAAGGAAATGGGAGAAGAGTTTAAAAAGTCTAATCAGGAAATAATTTATAGGCCTATGCTTGAAAAAGGAGATCCTGCCGAAAAAATTGTTAAAATATCAGAAAAAGAAGATGTGGACGTTATAATCATGGGAACCGGTAAAAGTAAGATAGATAAGCACTTTCTGGGAAGTGTATCTGAAAAGGTCGTGCATTCCGCACCTTGTACCGTTTTACTAATAAGGACCAAACAAAAATACGGATCATACTCATAATCTTGATTATATATTCAAATTATACGGTTTATTAAATTATAATCCAATTTATTTTAACCAAGGTTTATTAATACAACTTAGTTAAAAATAATCCATTAAACCAAGAATTATTAATACAAATTTAGTTAATAATATTTTTTTAATAATCCCTTTTAATCATACTAATTTTTATTCTAAAATAGTAATACATATTCTTTTTATTACTAAAGACCATATATAATCTTAAACTATCATCTAACATATTAAACCCCATTATATTTACTCAAGTTTATATATTGTTCCGTGATTATTTTTAAACCAATTCAGATTTATTATTTTTATATTTAATCATCTATTTGCCATTATTTCTTTCTTATTTTTGAAATATAGTCCTGAATTTGTGAGAATTAAATAGATAAAAATATATTGATTTTAAATTAATATAGATTATATTAATTTTTACTTTTTAGCTGATATCTATGAACACTAGGACCTTAACCAAATCGCAAAAAGATGCAATATGCCACTATAAAGGCCCTTTGATAATTATAGCCGGTCCCGGTGCAGGTAAAACATGGGTACTTATCCAGAGAGTGGCCTATCTTATAAAAGAACATGGTGTTGATCCCGGAAATATATTATTGACTACTTTCACTAATAAGGCCGCGGACGAGTTGAAGGCCCGTTTAAGTAGTGAAGTTGGTGAGGATGCCAGTAAAGTTCATATATCTACTATTCACTCTTTTTGTAAGTCAATTTTAAAAAGTTACCCTGAGTACCATGACCTAGGCAGTGGTTTTGATGTTCTGGATGACGATTCTCAACTAATGTTTTTGCGAAATAACTTGGAGGAATTCGGATTCCGCGAAGACCGTTTAATGGATCTTATGAATTTTTACAATAAATGCGGTGAAAACGAAATTGACCCCGGTATCTTAATTGAAAAAATCAAAGAGGCTTACCCCAACAACAAAACCTATCTGAAGGCTTGCCTATCCTATAGAAAATATCTGGAGTTGTTAAATAAACACCAGAAAATTGATTTTTGCGGTTTGCAAATAGCTGTTAGAAATATTTTGGAAAATAGTGAATCCATATTAAAGGAATTAAGAAATAAATATAAATTCTTACTGATTGATGAATACCAGGACACCAGTCCCATTCAAGACAGGATTTTTGAATTAATATCCCAACCTGAAAACAATATATGTGTGGTAGGTGACGATGATCAGAGCATTTATTCTTTTAGGGGGGCCAATATCCAGAACTTTGTCCGTTTCCCTGAAAAATATCCAAGTGCTAATGAGGTGCGGTTGAATAAAAATTTCCGATCCACCCAAAATATAATTAAAGCTTCAGAAATGTTCATGGGTAAGCACCGGCTTATAAAAAAAGAGATCAAACCATGGCGCAGTAAAGGAAATGACATGGTGCTATTGAAAAACAGTACCAATACTGAAGAAGCACAACAAATCGTGAAGCTAATTCATGATATGAAAGAACATGGCATCATACCACATTATGGATACATAACTCTTCTTTTTAGAAGTGTGAAAAATCATGCCGGGGCAGTAGTAAGGGAACTCAAAAAAGAAAAAATTCGCTTCACCATACGTGGAGATAAATCATTCCTCAAAAGAGACGATATACAAGCCATGCTCTACCTCATGCATTACGTAGATGATAAAGAGTACGGAAAGAAATTTAAAACCCGCTGGGGCCGATGGTGGGATACCAATTTATTAACCCATGAATTTATGAACATCACACTGGAAACTGTGGAAAAACTCAAAGCAATAGAATATGATACCGATATAAGCTCCCTCAGCAAATGTGATGACTTTAATAACGTAGGTATCAGCAACCAGGGCGATATAGAAAAATTAGTGGCCCTGAATAAATTCAAAAAGGAATTAAAAAATAAAGAAATGGATGTTTTATCCATATTTTACAAGATTCTTGATATTTCCACATACTTTAGAAGATTAACTCTAGGAAACCACCCTAATAGAGAATTAACAAAGAAACAATCCATAATTAAGGAAAAAAACGAGGATATTCTCTTTAACCTCTCTAAGTTATCTGGAATAATCAAAAGATACCAGGAAATCAGCAAGAATCCTTCCGTGGAGGATTTTCTTAAATTCCTCTTCAACTTACCTAAAAAATTACAGTACGACGAGGAGATGTTGGAAGACCCCCGTTCTGTTAAAATCATGACCGTGCACCAGGCTAAGGGACTGGAATTCCCGGTGGTGTTCATATGCGGCGTATCCAATAAAAAGTTTCCACTGAAAAACAACCATCGGGATCCACTACCTATACCTACTGATCTTCTTAAATTCGTTCCAGACGGTCAAATTAATGAAGAAAGGCGTTTATTTTATGTTGCTATGACCCGGGCCCAGGACAACCTAATCATATCTCCTGGTGGTGAAAAATCAGAGTTTATTGATGATATTGAAGAATTCTCAGATGTGGATACCATAATAGAAAAATGTGAAGAGCGTGAAGTGGTCAAAACACCGTTACAGGTTTCTTTTTCATCCATAAGTACCTATGAAACATGTCCCTTCCGCTACAAGCTGATATATTATTACCTCTTTGAGTACCAGCCCACCCTAAAACAAAAGTATGGTACTATACTGCACCACTGTCTAAACCGTATTCACCAAGCTATGCAAAAGGGAGAAGTTGTTGACCGTGAAAAAATACAATGCATGGTGGACAAATCATGGGCACCCCTTGATGGGGATGATGATGAAGACCAGTTTTATAAGGCCCAATTAGTGGATAAATTAGTTTATTATCACTCCGACATGAAAGATTATATTAAAGATGTGATCTCCTCTGAAGAACCCTTCGCCCTGTTTAAAGAAGATATACTTATAACCGGAAGGACAGACTTAATCATTAAAAATCCCCATGGAGATATTGAACTGGTTGATTTCAAAGCCCGGGGAGAATCTGCTCTGGAAAGACTACAAGTGAGATTGCAGCTTAAAATCTATGAATATGGCCTACATAAAAAATATAAATTCGGGCAGATGTGCGCTTATCACTTCGATAACAATAATAGAAGTTATTATCCGCCTGAGAAAGATTTCAAGGCCATCGAAGAACATATCCAGGATATTTGTGCAGGTATTAAAAGGGAAGATTTCCCGGCCACTGTGAGTACCCGGTGCGCTAACTGTTTTTTTAGTTTCTGCTGTGAGGATATGCTACCATGAGTTGTTTTATAGGTAAATATGGTAGATAGATGAAAATTAGTGAGTTATGGAATAAAAATAAAACAATATAATCTGTATTTTAAATTAAACTATATTGAAGTTATTAAAAGTAAAATTAATTAGATAAAAATAGCTGATTAACTAAAAAACAATATATGATGTCTGGACACTTTAAAAAAAGTGAACCCCCCAATAATAATTAAAATAAAATAATAATTTATATTACCGCCAGTTCCCCTGCTGAGGTAATTTCCAGTTTATCCTTGGCAATGAACCCCATTTCCCGCAATTCACGGATGTGATTATAGGTCATTCCACGACTAATTCCAATTTTGACTGCTAATTTTTTAACAGAAGATTCTCCAACCTGTAATTCTTCCAATACTTCTTTTTTAGTTTTAGAAATACCAAAGTTCAATATAGGTAAGTCAATAATTTGACTGTCTTCTTCTGTGACATACACTATCCTTTCCACATCATGGTGCCGGGCATAACAGCCAAATAATGCTCCTAAAGCCTGAGGCTTACGGCCACCACTAATATTTACCACAACTCTTCTACCATGAGCCTTTTCTTCATCGATGGCATCTACCGTGTCCTTAGCAACTTTAACTACATCATATAGACTTGTTTCCTGAGGGACAATATCTATAAATTTCCCAACTGTGTCATTTAAGATCTGTTCCACCTTATTTTTCTCAGCAGGAGCATTATCTTCTCTTAAAAGGATAACCTTTTTGGGAGAAAACTGGGTAATGCAAATCATAACTGGTTCAATGGAGTAGATGGTGGATATCAAAGTAGTATCCATATATAATCACTCTCCCAAACATTTCTTACCTTATATGTTGAAGGTTAAACAATGCTTTTTATATTAAAATTATATGTTGTAACTCTATAATATATATTTTTCCCTAAATAGGTAGGAAATTTCTTAAAGTTCGAATAAAACATTTTTTTATTGTTATAATAATGATAGTAAACATCAAAATGTTTAATTAAAAATAAAATGCCTTTTGAAAGAGATGCGGTTAAATAGTATATATTAACTTGTTAAATAAAAATTAAATAAATAAATATTAGTGGTTAACCATCAATCCAGAGTAAAAGTAGAATTTTAAATATTTAGAATATACTTATTAATTAAAAAACTGAAACCTTTTATATCCATAACATAGACCATTATTTATTTAATAAAGACATTTTATAAAATAATTAAACCTGTACAATAGAGTAAATATGTACATTTAAACCAAATTTTATTTTTATACATATAAAACATATACATTTATATAGGATTGTACATAATTACCATATACAGACCATAATATGGTAGTTATATGCAAATAAAAAATATCAATGTAAATGTAAAATATAAAAAACCAGGTAACTATTATCGACCGCTCCCGCGTGAAAGATGATATTATGACCATATACGGAGAAGTAACATGAAGTTATACCTATGGGTCTCAACCAGGATGGAAAATTACTCTTCAGAAATATCTGCTAAATAATATAACAGTTTAAGTTGAAAAAAATGAAAAAACAAATCCTCATAATTGAAGATGAGTCACTGGTAGCCATGGATCTGCAGATGAGTATATTATCCTGGGGATACGAATGTCCATTTATTGCCTATAACGGTCGAGAATCCTATTTATGGATAAGAAAAAACTCCACTGACCTCATACTTGCAGATTTATTTCAAAGTAATGGTAAAAACAATATTCCCTATCTCAAAAAAATCAGGAAACATTCACAGGCCCCTATAATTATCTTTAGTTCAGTTATGGATGAAAAAATCCTGGAAAAGACCTTGAAATTAATGCCCCGCTGTTTTTTATTTAAGCCCTGGCATAACCATGAATTAAAAATCAATGTGGATCTGGTATTAAAAATTTAAGAGAGGTGTAAAAATGGATAGCATTTTGAAGGATTACCTTTTAAATATTGAAACGGTCTCCACACAGGAATTTAAAAATATGTCTGTAATTGGATTGAAAAGCCCCCAGCAAAATGATTTAGAATTCTTGAGTCTGGAAGATGCATTAAAAGAAGATTTGATAACCATAACTGAAGTTGATAAATCAGGTACGGTACCTGATTTGAAGGCCATTAATAGATCAAATATTCCAGTTTTACTTCTAGATGGGGAAGAACTGGTGGGTGCTAAACAGAACCGTGTGCTTAACACCAGCATATTACTGAAGGAAAACTCCGAATTTGTGGTTCCAGTTAGCTGCACCGAAGAGGGGCGTTGGTCCTACAAATCAGCAGAATTTGCCGATTCCAAACATCTGGCCTCTTCCAGGGTAAGGCGGGTCAAATCAGCTTCGGTTAATTTTTCCCTAAAAAATTCCAGAGATTACAGATCTGACCAGAGTGAAGTTTGGGAAGAAATAAGACAAACACATAACCGTTCTGGAGAAAATTCATCCACTGGAGCCCTTAGAGATGCATACACTTCCCAAGAAAAACATTTAGCAGAATATATTGAGGCATTTCCCCTACAAGAAGATCAAAACGGAATTATCGTTATCATTAACGGGCAAGTTATGGGCATGGAAATATTATACAACCATACTACACATTCCAATTACCATGAGAAGCTGGTAAAAAGCTACGCCCTGGACGCTTTGCTCCAAGAAAATCAAAGCAATAATAGTGTCACGGTAAAAGAATTCATTAAAACCATTACCTTATCCGACCAGGCCAGCTATCCTTCAATTGGTTACGGGGAGGACTACAGGTTTGAAAATAATTATTCCGTGGGTTCTTCATTGGTATGGAATGGTAATATCATTCATACAGCATTTTTTAAAAAGCCAGAAATAGATGATGAATGCTCAGTTAAATTAACCAATGCTAGTGCAAGGGCCAGATACAGAGTAAATTAAATTTTTTTTTATTTTTCCATATTGACATTTTAAGATAATTTTCATTAATATTTAAGAATTTATTCTATGATTTTTCAAGAATGAATAAAATGGAAATTATAAAAGGATATATAATTATACTAAATAAATGACTATTATAATAAAGAATAGATTATAATAAATTTTAATTAAGTGCGAAAATAATCAATTTATAGTTTATAATTAATGGTGATGTTTTGTGGAAAATAAAATAAAAATAACCGTCTTATTAGGTTTATTCATATTTGGGATGTTCATATCCTTCAATCTATCAGAGGATGCTGGTGGAGTATATGCCGTTGAAAGTAAAACCATCTTGGGCTCCAATAATTTGGGTTCAGTGGAAAAAATAGGGCCATTTGGAAACACGAAATCTCGTGTGAAAATTGCATATATTATTGGTGTGCACCCTCTGGAGCATAAATCACATACGGCTATCTACCGGACAATGATAAACCGAGGAAAATCCCTTAATTACTGTTATTATATTTACCGGGTAAAAGTAACCAAGGATGCTAAAAGCTATTCTAAAGGTAGAGTTAACGGCCAGTACCTTGCCAGAGATTACGTGGTACCGGATATTAAAAAACAAAGCTACAATCTGGTGGTGGATGTCCATTCCAACCGAGGAAACTATGGTAAAAGACGATTTGTATTTGCCCCTAAAAATCATGCGGCTTCTAAAAAGGTGGCCTTAAGGACTGCTTACCGTATTAATTGGTTGAGTTATCACTACCCTAAATCCCAGACCAGTCCAAAATACGTAACTGAACCACTGGTACGATCCGGAATAAAAACAATTTTATTTGAAAATTACATGTACCAAACTTATTCCAAGACATACTCTCAAGCGGTGAGTTTTGTTAAAGTGGTGGATAAACTCAAGTTATAATTCTCCACATTAATTTTTTTAAAAACTTATACACCCCATTAAATTGAAATATAATCTTATTTTTTTCTTTACACTTTTCATTACTCCCTGATTTATTTTTCATATCTAATATCCTCTTGAATGTTTGATTATCTAATTTTTAAAAATATTGCAAATAACAATATAATATATATTACCTAAAAAATCCAATACCATAATTATAATGATTACTTTTAGGAAAAAATAATAATACATAAATTAGAAAAATAAGGATATGAAAGCTTCTGAGAATATTAAGCGTATTGAGTTATCGGATGAATTCAGAATATGTCCCTCTTGTGGATACGAACTTGGTTTTCACAACTCATTTTTAAAGAAAGATTCTTTTTACCAAGTTATATTGATCTGCCCGTCCTGCGGGGCCCGGTATGATGTGGGGTTGAAGGTAGATTTATAGTATTTAGATAATAATCCTGAAATATTTGAAATATACAGCACGGGCCATATAACAATTGTAATTAACAAAATTTATGCCCCTAAACTTATAAAGATATTATTGGTGAAAAATATGCAAAGCAGTTGTGAAGTTGAAGGATATGATATTGTTTCAGAAAAGATTAAAAATGCTTTAGATTTAGAAAAATCGCCAGTGGCCATAAAATTTGCTTTAAGTGAAAAGGATATTCCAGAGGGTATTGAAAAAATGTCCGAAAATGTCCGTCACTGTGAAATGGTGCAAAAAGCAGCCAAAGGTGAAACATTCTACGCCACTAAGGACGAGCAAAAATGTAAAGGCGGAGCATCAGCACTTGGACTTATGGAAATGCCAGAGAAAATAAAAAAAGGAGAGTTCTACTATGAACTGGGTCGTTTTTCTAGTATAGGGTCTGCCAAAAGGACCATGGATGCCATACCTATCATTGATAATATGATGCACGCCCTTATTTACGCCCCACTGGATGATGCCAAATTCCACCCGGACATTATTGTGATTTTATGTAAGCCCGCCCAGGCCATGAAGTTATCACAGGCCCTTGTTTACACATTGGGAGGTCGTGTAGAATCAGACTTTGCAGGAATACAGTCAGTGTGTGGAGATGCTGTGGCCGGGCCATTTATGCGGAAAACAGCCAACATCACTTTAGGGTGCAGTGGATCTCGTAAATTTGCTGGAATTGAAGATGAGGAAGTTATTGTAGGCTTGACCGGTGAGAATATTGGTTGTGTGGTCAACGCTCTGGAATCCCTGGAATAAAACATTGTTGGTCAATACAAACGGAATATATTATAACCTTTTAATGTAATTAGTTAAGGGATTTTTATTTTAGATGTTTAGAGGTGATGAATGTGAGTGATTGCAAAAAATTGGGAATTATACTAATAGTGACTGCGGTTATAGTCATGGTATCAGGGTGTACCAGTAACAACATCCAAACCTTTGACAAAGAAGGTTTGTCATTGGAATTTCCAGGAAACTGGAATGAAATTCCCACTCCAAGCAATGATCAAAATCTGGCTAATAAATCTGGTTTTAATATAATAGGAGTATTCATTGAAGGTAAGGAAATTACAAATTATACATTCCTCATTGAAATTGGAAAGGCTAATATCACTAATACTACCCTCACCCAAGCCGCTGACAATCTGAATAACAATTATATAATAGAAGAATCAAACCAGGCCCCTATCATTAACCGAACAAGTCTTAAGAATGGTTATGATGCTATTGTCTTCACATATAATGGTACAGGAGCTTCTTCAAATCTAACATTATATGAAAATACCTATGTTTTCACCAAGGACAATAAAATCGCCTATTTTATTATATTTGCTACTCCCCAGACTAATATAGAAGAAAATCAAAAAACAATACAGACCATCATAGATTCCATTACCATAAAATAAAAGTGTTTTCATAGCTCCGACTCATTTAAACAATGATAAAAGATTCATTACAATAAATTAACCAAGCCCCTGAGAATTGGATCTAAGTTGCAATTAATTCTCGGAGTTATGAAACAAGTTTCCTTAATTTTAAATAAATAAAATTCTTTTTTTGAGTTATATGAAATAAAATATAAATTTAATTATTTTAAAAATAATACACTTGAAACCCATTTGGGTAAAAAAAATAAGATTTTAAAGCTGATATAATAAATTTTTTCTTAAAAATGTTTTAAAATCAATTCATAATCCTTCATTCGATTAATATTAACTAATTCCAGCTCATTTTCACATTCCTGGCCATAGAAAACAACACCATCCTTAATCATCTCCCTTAAAATGGGGTTGATGTTGCTAGAATAGTGGGGTAAATATTTCTCCAGTAAAATTCTATGGCAAGAGAAGGGCATACCCAGTCCTTCTGCAGAATTTAGAAAACCAGATTCAATTCTAGATAAAACCGATAGAATCTTTTCCGGTTTTTCATATGATTTTATGATGTTAGTTAGATTGGTAAAGGTCCGGGTGCTAACTGTAGGTTGATCCGCAGCAGCGCATAAACATATCTTCCCAGTGGAATTTTGAACTCCATTAAGAAGAGATTGAGATAGGGGGACATCCCGTGGTTGATTTTCAATGATTTTTATCCTATAATCATCGATAGCAATAATAGCAGGTATTATTTCCTTTTGAAAGTTGCCCACCACCACTATGCATTCGTCAACACCCGAATTAAGGACTCTTTTTATAGTATGAGTAATTACTGGTTTTCCCTGGATTTCCAAAAGCAGTTTATTTTTCAGAGGCAAATCTTTTTTTTGCTGGTCTTCTTGCATTCGGGTATTCTTCCCGGCAGCAGTAATAATAGATGATACTGATAAATCCATTAATTCACCTTCCCCTCAGCAAATTCATAATAATTATGGAAGTTATAATAGATGACACTGATAAAACCATTGATTCGCCTTTAAAGTAAATAATATCTAAAAAAATAATAAAAATGATTGAATTAGTTTGGAACCAGTTTAATCAGTTTAGCGTATATTCTGGTGTTTCCACCGTTCCCGGAGGTCCACATAATAATCTGGACCGGGTTTTCACCGGTGTTATAAACCTTGATTCCAGTAGCTGGGTTAAATCCAAATAATACTGCATCGTGTTCCCAAGTCATTCCCCGAGGCAATGGGAAACCTGCACCTGCACTTATGGCCCTAAGGGCTCTTGCAGGCGGGCATGATCCATGGGATGCATATCCTCCAGGCGCTTCAGGGTCTCGGGATGATGTGAAATCCACTGTTTCTTTACCAGAGGAAACAGTTTGTGGAGGAATAATGGTACCGTTCCATGCTGCTGAAAAAGACCGGGCATTGTAGGCCCGTTTGGAATCATCGTACTGAGGATATGACCCAAGATAACTTACTACACTGGAACCATCAACTGCAGTATAACCATTCATATAAACCATCACTGGAGAACCTTCCGGATAGTTTTCCATATAATCCACTGTGGAATCACCGAATAATGTTTTAATCATATCAGGAGAGACGTAGTTTCTTCCGTCAGAAAAATTATCAATACCAAAATTTATTGCTTTTTTATCATTATTATCAGAACTATTATACCATTCTTTCAATTCTTTAACAGAAACATATTTGTGGAATACTGTATCGTTGTTAATATCATCATAAGCAACCGTTTTAATGGTTTTATTATTTTCCATAATGTCCAGACCATTGCTGGTCTTAACAGCATAGGTATGAGGCATTTTAAATCCCCAAACAAAAGTTCCAGGTGATTGTACTTCCAATTTATCTTCAGTAACCATTAATATGCCTGGGCCTTCAAATCCCTGGGCTATACCGAACCTTGAAACACTACTGCTAGTCATCTGAGATATAGGTGTCCGGATTACTCCTGTTAACAATGTTTCTAATATATCTAAAAATTTTGAATCTTTGGCGTATTCTATAATATATGTTGGTTGGCTGATAAACGGAACTTTTCTTATTTTATTATCATCTACTACGTCCATTCCCTCTAGAACAGTATCACCTATGGACATGCTGGCTATTTCCTCAGCTTCTTGCGGAGGGTAATATTTTTCTAGGAATATTCCCGCGGGAAAAAGAACAATTGCCAGTACTATAATGGCAACAAATAATTTAAAGGCAGATTTCTGGTAAAACTTTTTTGGCATATTTAACTCCCCCTTCTCCTATAACTAAAATTATATCATTTTCTTTATATATTTCCATTGCTTTTTCTAAACCTTCGAAAACCTGTTCTTTACTTGCGCCTAATGTTCCAATCTTTGATCTTTCATTACTGGCTTCGGTGAATATTAGCTCTTTTTTTATAATATCCGAAGATCTTTTAGCATCATATGATGCAGGTATAATAATATCAGTGTTATTTAATATTTGGGCTATCTCATTATCTCCTTCCAGGCCACTTTCTGAAGAAATTGTGTTTACCACAATCAATTTAGCTGTTTTTTTTGGTTTAACTGCTTGAATCGCAGCCTTAACACCAGCCGGGTTATGAGCATAATCAATAATAATTTTAGGGTCTTTATTAATCTCTTCAAAACGACCCTCTACTCCTTCAAACTGTTTAATCCCATGTACTATGTCTTCAAAGTCCACTCCCATGACCAGAGCAGCTGAGGCAGCTGCCAGAGAATTATAGACATTACAAATCCCGCCATTTTTAAGTTGTACAATGGAGCTATGAGATCCGATGATGAGTTTAAATGAGTTTTCATTAACTTGGGATGCTATTACATCAAGTTCTGGTCTTTTATAATTACAAATACATTTATAATCTCCCATGTGCCCCAGGTAATGTTGATTGTATTCCATGAGATAATCACATGAAGGACATTCTCTTTCTTCAGGAAAAGAGTTAGCATTATCATCCATGTCTTTAATTCCATAAAATACGACGTTATCTGGAAGAAGGTCCTCTGAAAAGTGGGCTACTAACGGATCATCTGCATTTAAAATCATTAAATCCGCCACTTCAACCATTTCTTTTTTGCATTTGATGTAATCATTAAAATTATGTTCCGGGCCTATGTGGTCTCTGGAGATATTGGTTATAACTCCTACAGTAACCTCACAATTGAGGGCAGAATTTCGTATTTCATTAGGCCGTCCAAATGTTCCTATCTCTACCACCGCCACATCACCCTTCAATCGCGACTGTAAAGCCGGGATAAGTTCTGTGTTTCCTTGTATATCCATGTAATGTTCAGGTACATCTAATCCCGCGACTTTAAAAATATTTTTCAAGATATTAGTGGTGGTGGTTTTGCCGTTAGTTCCGGTAATACCCACTACCGGTTTTTTTACATTAAATAAGGTTAATATTTCATCTACACTTATAATTTCCGCATCAGTTATCTCTTGTATATTATCCCTGAGTTTTGCATTGTTTTTTAAGCTGGGGGCCAGAACCACCGTATCAGCCTGGGCCAGTACATCATTACTGTGTCCCCCTAAATCCAATTTAATTCCTTCACTGGTAAAAATTTCATGAAGGGGGGTTTCTAGTGCCAAATCAGAAATAGTTACATCAGACCCGTTTTGTTTAAGGATGCGTGCCATGAGGCTGCCAACAGTCCCACAACCACCCATTACTACTACTTTACCATTAGCATCGTTAAAATGGGAGATGGCATTTAAAATATCATCTTTAACATTTTGATAGGCATTAACCACACCAGGCCCGATATGGAGTATGGTGTCACCTTCCGATGCAATTTCCATAGCTTTTGTTATAGATTGGGAGACATTTTCAGTCAAGTATGTTTCAGTGCCATTGGCACCTAAAGCCACTTCCTCTGCTGCTTCGGAATCAATAACTTCGGTGGTTTCATTTTTCCCACTAACAATAACCACATCAGAATTTTTACCTATAACTGCACCTATTTTCAATTTATCCCGGACTGTGAGTGTGTCTGGATTGTCTAGACTTATTATCAACCTTCCAGATAATTTAAGGCCTTCAAATAATTTTTCCATGCTTTCAGGATTATGGGCTGCGTCCATGAATATATTAACACCATTGACTGTATCAATTTTTTCAAATCGGCCCTTTACTCCCGTAAATGATTCCAGTTTTTCTTTAATATAATTAATATCAAAGCCCAGGACTAAAGCAATGGCCATGGTAGATAATGCGTTTTCAATATTAAATAATCCTGGAACTTGTAGATTTAATGTTAAATTAAACTCATCTAATATCTTCCTTTGGAAGTTACCACAAGAGCAGAAGACTTTTCCACAACTGACACATACAGCGGTGGGAATGCCCAATGAAACGACTTTAAAGGATGAGCCATTAAGTCCATTCATTTCTACATCACGAGCTGTTATATTAAGATTAATATCAGCTGCGGTGAAGCTTTCACCCTCAAATTCTATAGTCTGATGATTTCCCATACCATAAAGAATCACTTCCTTGTCAATTTCATTTAAAAGGTTGCTTATAATTGGGTCATCACCATTAGCTACTAGGACCCCTAAAGGATGGATTAAATCCTTAATAGAAAAGTTTCGATCAATATATTCTTCGTAGTCCTTAAATTCGTCCATGTGATCCGGGGTGAGGTTGGTTAAAACTCCGGTACATAATTCAAGGCCTTGGGCCATTCGAATAGTTCCATGTGGTAATTCAAATATGGCAAAATCCTTGCTTTTGTTTTCTCCACTCACTACCATATCTACCAATCCCTCAATTACCAGTGAATCTTGTAATGATGAAAAAACAAGTGTTTTAAATGTATCTGATTCTAAAACATGGTTAATCATATTGGTAGTGGTAGTTTTACCATCTGTTCCTGCGATACCCACCATAGGCAGACTTATAAGCTTGTTTAGTATTTCACCAATATCTGATGTGCTAATTTCCTGAAAATTTTTTTTATCCCGTGATTTTTGAATAAATTTCCTTATATCTGCATGTTCAGGTATGTTTGGTGATACAAATATGGCATCGGCCCATAGGACACTGGAGAAAATATGGGTTCCTAGTTCAAATTCCACACCCTGCTTTTCCAGTTTATTAATTTTATTTTTTGCTTTTTTAGGGAGTGAATTATATTCTTTTTGATCAGTTACTCTAACCTGATTACCTAGATAATTGAAAAGGTTAGCTACTGGGCGTCCAGCATTTCCAGCACCCACCACAAGAATTTTTTTGTTTTTAATCAATTTGATCAACCTTTAGCCAATATATCAAGTTTTTTTTGTATTTCCAAAATTTTTTGCTGGCCATTTCCACCAATGAAAATGTATTCGTATTTTTCAGTCATTTCCATAATCATTTCCATTAATTTATCCATATCATCAATCTTCAATATTTTACCTTTAAAATCCAGGCACTTTAAGCGATCCAGTGCTTGATTAATCGTGTTTTCCAGTCCTGGGAAAAGGACTATGACATCTGGTTGGGTTTTAGATACCTCATCCAGTATTTCTAATCTCCAGGGCTCATTTTTTCTAGGAGTTCCTAAGAAAATTGCCTGAAATTTACGCTCTTCCAGTACTGTTGCTGTGGCATGGGCATTATCAGTTTTACCCACAAATATTTCACTTTCATTAATATAATATGATTTGATACGACCTTCAATTCCATCAAATTCCCTTAATGAATTATCAATAATGGATTCATCAATATCCAGAGCCTGGGCAGCAGCCTGGGCAGCACCGGCATTTAATTTATTGAATTTACCTACCAGTTTGATATCATGGCCATATTTATCAAAGAAATTACATGATTGGGCCGATTGCGATATTTCTTGTAGACTAATATCGTTTTTATTTAATATTACTCTTTTACCTTCTAAAAATTTATCGATTTTATTACGGTAATTATCTAAAGAGCCGTGGACATCCATGTGGTCTCTTTCCATGTTAGTTAAAATCACCATATCGATATCAAAACAGTGATCACAAAATTCCAGAGTCATATCACAAATTTCAACCAGAATTACATCGTAATCTTCCATATGAGATTGTAGGACTACTTCGGCGTATCCTTCAAATCCTCCACCAGCATTTCCACCTACCAGAACCTTTAAACCAGATTTTTCAAGTATTTCCTTTAACATATAGGTGGTAGTGGTTTTACCATTAGTTCCGGTAACTCCAATGGTATAAATGGATTTGTGAGATTCTAAAACATCCGGGAGAGTTTTTTTAGAATCTTTTAACTGGTCGGCCATGTCGCTTTTCCATAATCCCGGGCTAACAATCACGGCATCAGAGGATTGTATTTTTTCCATATCATGGAACCCTAAATCAAATTCAGATTCGTCTAAAATCTCATTTAACTCTTCCTTAGAAAGATTATCATTTAAGTCACTGGCATATACAGCATAATCTCTTATTTTAAGAGATTTTACAGCTTTTTTTCCTTCTACACCAAGACCCAAAACGGCTATTTTCATTAGGACACCTAAAACTAAAATCTTTAAAATTATGTTATTTCTGATACTTATTTAATAAGATAATTAGTCGAACTATTTCATGAATTTGATTTTTTATTAATTAATTCCCAGGTTATTGCTTAAATTTATTTGCTATAATTATCATTATTATATATGATTATTTAAAACGATTTATTGGTGATATTATTTTTTAAATTATTATTTTATTATGGAAAATATTAAAAAAATCGAATTATATTATTATGAAATGGTTTTATAATATTTAAAATTTTATAAACTTCTTTTGTTTAACAAGATATATAATCTTAATAATTTTTTTCTAATCATACATTTAAATTAAATAATTATTTATATTAATACATGTATAATATAACACATTATTAGGAGGTAATATAATGGAAAAAGTGGAAACCGTGATTAAAGAAGTAAAATCTATACCAGTAATTGATGTTTCATTAATAGTATCTGTGATTTCTCTGATTTTATCATTTGTAGTAGGAATAATATATTTCATTGTTGGATATAATACATTATACACTATAAGTAACTATATCATCGCTTTACATCCTCAAACAGCTGAAATTGTTAATTCTGTAGCAGCTTCTATTACAGGTATGGGATTCGTGTATCTTATTCTAATCTGGCCGGTTATGGCATTCTTTTTAACTTTTATAGGAACAGCAATAGTAATACTACTGTACAACTTCCTGGCCCCTAGAATTGGTGGTATCAGATTAGAACTTGAATAAAAAATTAATTAAAATAAATGATTTAACGGGGTAAAAAAATGGCACAACAACAGCAACAAATAAGTGGCGGAGCAATGATAGGATATGCTATTATCTTTGGAATCATAATAGCATGGTTTCCCGGATTAATAATTTGGTTTGCCTGGTTATCAGTACTCATGTTATTATTTGGTGGTATTGCAACCTTGTTAGCAAAATAAATCCTAATTTAACAAGCAAAAATACAAAAATTTGTTATTAATCAATAGGATTATCAATAATCCTAAATATATTTCTTTATTTTTTCTTTTTTAATTCCTAAAAAATACTATTTTGACTAATTATATTCAAATTAAAGTGTTAACGTTCTTTTATGACTAATAATTTATTCCTAATGAAGCTGCGGCTGAAATCATACAAATTTTACTAATTATATTCAAGATTATTCCCTCAGGCAATAATTAACAATCAATTATCTTGTTAAATAGCCTTAAATTCATAAAATCCATAGAATGATTAGATAAGTGTAATAAACAATAAATTTAAATTAAGTTATAGAATTAAATCGCACATTTAAATTTCAATAACTATTTATTTAAGACTTTCAAATATATTATTATATAATTCGATTAATAATAATGGAGGGATTAAATGAAATCGAAAATGGCATTATTGGGAATTATAGCTATTTTGATGGTAGTTGTTGCTGCTTCTGGATGCACCACTAATAATGAAACTTTATTGTATGAATACAATTTAACAGAAGGCGACGCACCAAATTATATAGGGGCACAGAATGTTACCGTGCCTAATGGCACCAATAACATCAAAGTTGATGCACAAAATTTGGAGAAAATAAATTCAAACATAAATCAGTCCTCTGTGAACATATACGCATTAAGTATAATTCCCGTGAATTTAACCGTATCAGGAAACAATACTGAAATTCAAAAAAGCTACAACTCCAGTATAATTACAGTAAAAACCATAGACTTAATCAACGAAACCAGTCCAAAAACAATATCATACACCTTTGATGATACCAACATAAAAGGCTTTTTAATAGTAAATTTTAATGCAAAAGGAATGATTCAAATATTTACATCTTAGAACCTTTGAATAACCCCCTTTTTTTTTTTATTTTAAGAAAATAAGAAAATAAAAAAAAAAAAAAAAAAATAAAATGAAAAGATGGAGCAAAAATTATGGCAAATGGGAATTTCCTGAAGAATTTGTATTGTACGT
>Ga0351900_1018_pt2 | contig 54441 bp, 57 predicted proteins | sample BONcelHT113001D3_FD_205827 | JGI IMG/M metagenome (GOLD analysis project Ga0351900, IMG submission 205827) | Enriched cells from coal bed in the Powder River Basin, Montana, United States - BONCAT cells T11 rep1 HSBNCT.T11.300.1.D3 ...
GTCGGGGGCCTCACCGCAGGTCAACTCGACACCAGGCGGCCGCCATGCAAGACGACTTGGTGCTGTGCCGGCTTGCAGCTGCAGATCCTCTGAATGAGATGGATCTGTCTGGCTGGACGGAGTCCCAACGAGGTAGTGAAGCCCTCGCAGAACTGCTCGGCCGGTGTGCGGAGTTCCCGCATGGTAGCGAGGAGTCGTCCGCTCGAATACCTTCCCGTTGGCGGCCATGGATCCGCGTCGCATGTGCCAGCGCTGTGATCGCCACTGTCGTCGGGCTTGCGGTGGGCGCTCTCACCCTGGGTGGAACAGATCGTCCCATTTCGTCTTCTGGAAGTACCGTGGCCAGTGGCTTCTCGGGAGAAGCGGCGTCCTTGCCTCATCAGTGGCCCGGTAGTTCTGTGCCAACTATTGCGCTACCCAAGCCTGACGCGTGGGGCGGCCAACAGTCTTTGGCAATAACCGGTGGGCGGCAAGCATCTGATGAAGCGACGATCACCTCGGGGGAGTCCGGCAAGTTGTTCGAGGACTCGATCGAAGGAGACCCACCCAGGAGCATGACGACCATGTCGAGCTATCTGGGCGGCTCTCAACAAGTGGAGTACCAGACCAGGCAATCTGAGCTGATCGTATATGGGACCGTTGTGGGGGTTGACCCCGGCCGCTGGAACAGCCCTTCTGGCAAGCATTGGACCAGTGCGAAAGATGAGGATGTTCCGGCCATCTATCGCGCCTTCTATGTGGAGCCAATTCGCGTTCTCAAGGGACAGCCGGATTATGGGGTACCGGTAGCATTCATGGTGCTTGGCGGAACCGAAGGAGTCGTCGATGGGCCTGTGAAGAAAGGGGATTGCGTTCTGGTGTTCGGCACCTACGATCAATCCATCTACGGCAATGTGCAATGGAACAAGAGTGCCTACTGGGCGCGCCTCATGGAGTACAGCATCTTCTTAGAGAGAAATGGCAAGCTCGTCAATGTGGCGGAGCCGGATTCCCAGAAGTTCGGGACGACCGACATGGGCCAAGTAGAAGCCGCGCTCAGTACGAACTAGTGTGGTCTGGGTAGCGCGCCTTGTGCGGCTGAGCGGGGGGCCGATTTCAGCTGGAAGACCCGGCCGATTTCAATCGGAACCGATGGCCCAAGTGAAACGGAATGGGCGGTCGATTTGAAAACGGAATCCGTGGCCAAATTGGGCCGGAATTCGCAGCGTGGCGTGAAATGGAATAGCTGGAGACTGGCTCTGGTGGCATCCTGGCCTGGCGGAGATCGGTTGGGGAAAGGAACAAGATGACCGGAACCGTGAAGAAGTGGGGTAGCGTTGGAGCGGCGGTCCTTCTGTTCGTCGCGGTAGTGGGAATCGTCACTAATTGGTATCTGGTTCTTTGGAGCTTCATTCCAAGAGCGCAACAAGAGCTTCCTTGGGACATCGGGATCGCCTACCTACCTTTTTGGGCATCCGCATCCTTGATGCTGGGCTTTCTCCTTCTCGTTGGCCTGTTCCTTACCCGCAACGCGCAGAGGAGATTCGCTTGGTTGTTCTTTCTCCTGCTGCTCGCGTACATACTGCAGATCACGACTGAGAGCGGGTTCTACGTACTGCCACCTACTCCAAGTCAAGAAAGTGCGGGAACAATATCCATCCTCACGCGATTAACGTTGATCATTGCTGAGTGGTGGACCTTCGCGATCATGATTGGTGCTCTTCTTGGGGTTGGGTTGGCGGACCGACTTCTCGAGCGAAGAGGCACTAGAACAGGCCCGAGCAATAATCTTCCGGAAAGCTAGCCAGACGGGCGTGCCTCGATTCTGTGGGCAAGGAGGAAAGGGAGGGATTATCATCATGTGGCGAAACAAGGCAGTTTGGATTGCATGCTTGGCCATATTGCTCATCGCCGGATCAGTGGCTGCGGCGATGGCGACCGGCGGTAATGACAGCACGGACGATCAAGCTGTCGCTGCGGCGCAGAGCGAGGTCTCTGCTCTGGCAGAAGAGATGACGGCGGCAGGTCTGAGTGTCACAGACTCCGGCTACGTTGCAGAGGCAGGGCAAGATCCAGCTTACTACCGCATTCAGATCCAGACGGGGGAGTGGGACAAGTATCTGTGGGACTATGATCTGGCCACGCGGATACTCGCGAAGGCAAAGGCGGAAGGCTACATAGCTGTGAACTATGCCGACATCATCCTCGTGGACGCAGGTGGAAATGCGATTCCTCATCTTGCTGAGATACAGCGTCTCGACACGGAGCTATGGCCGGCTCAGTCGGAGAGTGGATGTGCTGCGATTGAGGGAAGTCTCGTTGCGCAGGTCAAGAAGACGGCGAAAGCGCAAGGCTTCGGGGTGTTGCATTTCTCCGTGATGTTGACAAACGGAACGCCCGCGGCGGTGATCGATCTGGCAATGCCCGAGGCCTTTGCGACTGGTGACCTGGAACCTGCCATTGGTAGCGTGTGGGCAGAGCTGAGTGCCGTGAACGTGGAGAGTCCGGGAGCATTGGGACTCGGGCGCATGCGCGTCTTTGACTCATCTGGCAAGCAGGTAATCGCCGAATACAGGGACTTCATGCTTGGTACAACCGGTTTGAAAACAGACATTCCGGGCTATCCGCAATAGCCGGGTGCGCCGAAGGCGCAAGAGCAGGCTGACGAGCAGCCGAGCTACATACCCAAGAGACAATCAGCGGGGCCGATATTCCTGGAGCACTAGCGACTCGCGTAGAAGAAATAGAAGGCCAATCTGGCCACACTATCTTATTGAGGCTCCAGGATGACTGGGTGGTAACGTCATGTCTGACCGTCTGGGCCACCAAGGACTGGCTTCTCTTGATCTTGAGCAGACGGTGGAGATAGCCAAGCTCATCGTGAACATGATGCAAGACTAGAGGGGCTGTGTTCGTCAAGCGTGCAATGGTGGAAACCGCGCTCAGTAGGAACTAGTGGGGCCTGGGCAGCGCGCCTTGACCGCCGACAATCGCTATCTAGAACCTGGTGAGGTTGATGCCGCATGTATGGCATCAGGGAGGACTGACGATGGGAACAGTAGAAGTCCAGCGGAATGCGAGGTTGACATTGCGTGTTGGCTCCGCTAGGAATCTTGGAGACCCTCCGAACCCTCTCTGCGGGTTCATGGGCATGCTGCTTGGCGTTCTCTTTCTAACCATTCTTCTAGCCGGCTGCAGTGGAGGGTCTTCTGCGGCAACAGACCCCTTCACGGAAGGCTCAGCCATAGAAGGTATCTGGATCGGCCGGGCCTCCGAGGCGGACCTAGCCGTGCTCTGGGAGGGATCACTTCCCGCGCCCGCGCAATCGACCGAAGGAGTCGTCAAGGCGCTTTCTCAGGCGGAGGTGATAGCCGAAGGCCAGGAGGCGGGCTCTCGTTTCGCCGGTATGCAGATCCCCAATGCCCTTCTATGCGCGCTTGAGCTGGCCGACGGGCGGCTGGTCCTGTTGTGGTTCGGCCGGGATCTTGAAGCTGGAGAGGCTCTGATTCAGGAGATAACCGCCGATCGCAACTCTGACGACACAGAGCTGACCGCAGTGAGATCCTCCACTCTTCTTGTTGAGGTGGCTGCTCTTGCGGGCCGGGACTCCGAAGACATACTGCCTGAACTCTCCGAGGACTATGGCTCTGAGACGTGGGGTCTCTGGGCAGGGGTGGTGGAGACCATTCCCGCCCAGCCGGCTTCTCTCCCTGCCTCCTTCCACGAGGCCCCTACCACCTCCACAAGGCCGTATACGGATGCCTACATGGACATAAACGAGATAGAAGAGCCACTCTGGGTGTTCGCCGATGAGGTGCACCTGGCCGACTATGTTGATGAGATCGAGCAAGCTCTCAGCAAAGGGCGCCCCGTGGTCATAGCTCAGGCTAGCCCTCAAGAAGTGCAGGCGCTCCTGCCGAGTGCGCCTCCCCTGGGCGAGAGCGACACCGTCCCTGCTGATGACTGGGTCGTCTTCTACTCCCCCTGGAGAGGTGCATGGGGCAGCATGTCGGGTGTGAGTGGAAATCTCTTTCACGCCATGGCTGAGGTCACCCTCCAGAAGTGAGCGACTCTTGGTCGCAGGCGGTCCGCCAAATGACTTGCCTCGTTGACTCGAGCCGACTGGCCAGCATTCACGGTCTGAGGGCCAGAGGCTGTGAGCTTCGTGGGGATGCTCTGGGTCTTCGTTTGGAGGTCCATCTTATGGTGGATGACAGTCGAGGCAATGAGGTGAGAGCCTTACCGAAAGCCTCCTCGGGTAGATTATCCGACTGAACCAAGAAGGCGCTGCGATTGGGTATGCGGTATTCATGATAGGAAAGGGGATAGCTAGAGAGGGGGGAAGAAGGTCCGCTTGAGGAAGAGAGGAAGACCAGCCACGCATCTTGGGGCCCGCCGGGGTCTCCTTGTCACCCTGGGGGCGGCTACCCTGGCTATCCTTGGCGTTCTTCTACTGGCTGCATCCTACGGGAAAGTACCGGCCGAGGCTGCGCAAAACGACTCTTCGACCGTGTCCGTGGAAGAGAACCCTGCTTCCCCCTCTACGGAGACTGCTCCCACCCCCGCGCCCCCGGCTCTTCTGCCCGACCGCCAAGAGAAAGTCGACCTCCTAATCTACGGCACCACCACGGCCGGCCTGGGCGTGCTCCGTGGCCTGAAGCTGGCCGGAGAGCGGTTTCCGCAGGACCTCACTGTGGCCCTGGTGAGTCTCGCCCCCGATCTTGAGTCGCCTCTGGTTCAGGGACTCTCGGTGGAGGACACCTACCGCCCCGGACAGGCGGGCGGCTTCTGGGAGGACTTTCGCCGGGAGGTGATCCGCACCTACGAACAGCAAGGTGTCTGGCCCTTGCAGAGAAACGGCCGCCTCATCCACGAGCCCGCGGTCGCCGAGGAGGTGCTCAACTACCTGGTCTTCTCCGACGAGTCTCTTCCCCAAGCGGCCCGAGGTCGGGTGCGCCTGCTCTGCGTGAGTGGGCTTCCCCGAGCGGCCTCGGACCGAGAAGGCGAGCGCTACCTCATGGTGGAAGAAGACGACGGCACGCTGGTGCGCCTAAACACCCGCCTTTTCGTGGACGCCTCGGTCGAGGCGGATCTGGCTCGCCTTCTCGGCGCCTCCTACAAGCTGGGGGAGAGCCCGATTGCCTACTGCGACTCGACCGGTCCCCGCCCTGAGGCTCCCTGCCGCCGCAACTTCTTCTCGACTGCTCCCCAATCCCTCACCATGCTGCTGACGCTTTCGGTGGGTAAGGGGGAGGCCACCCCGGTGGAGACTCTCCCTTGCTTCGACTCTGAGGCCATCCCCGAAGCCGTGCCTGAGGCTTTCTCGGAAGCCACCGTCAAGAGCTTCCCTTCGAGCTGGTCCATGACCCATGCACTTCCCGGCAACACCCGCGAACTCAACGAGCGCTGGAGCGACTGGGCCGACCCGGACGTGTCCTTCACTTGGTACATGGAGCCCGAGAAGCGCAGCGAGATCGTGCTAAGGCTACAGGCCCGGGCGCTCCACCTGCTCGCGCTGATTCAGAAGGACTATCCGAAAGTGGGGCTCTCTTCTCTTCCTACCTGGCCGTACGTGCGCGGCGAGGTCATGGTGCAAGGGGCGCACGTCTTTTCCATGGCGGAGATCGAGGGGGAGGTGCCCGAGCCCATCGCCTCCGGCACCTACGCCGCCTTTGACCGCCACGATCCGGTGAGAGGTACGCTTCAGCCGGAGCGAGGCGCCTACGTGGAGGTGCCTCTCGCCGCCACCCGGCCGGACCGGCATCCGGCGCTTCTGGTGGCGACCGCCCTCTCTCTCACCTCCTCGGCGTACAGCTCCGCCTGCCGCATGGAACCGGTGCGGGCCAACGTGGGGGCGGCCTGCGGGGTGCAGGCGGCCTTGGCTTTGAGTCGGGATGTGTCCTTCACCGAGGTCTCGTACGCCGACGTGCGCGCGGAGCTTGTGGAACAGGGGCATGTGCTTAAGCGGTAGCCAACCGGTTCTCCTTCTTTGCTCTCGGGAGGGTCTGAGTTACCGGGGGGGCTGGTTTCGTGTTGTACCTTCCTGCCGGGAGAGCTCGGCGAGCGGAGAGAGCGGCTTCGGAGAAGTTGGGTGTTCTCTGCGCAAAGCAGCGACGAGAAGGATCCGGAGCGCGTGATGCCTGCTCTGAAGGAGCCCCCGTTTGTCAGGGCGCACGCAGCCACGCGGAGGAGCCGGAGAGGGCCGATGTGGGCAGGAGCGGCAGTAGATTGAGAGGTGATCCCCCCGGGTGGGCGAAGGACACGGAGGGAGTGGCGCAGGGTCACATGCAGAAGAGGCTCAGCATGCCTCCTAGCCTAAGCCCCGTCAGCCTCAACGCGTTCTCCCCTCGGTGTCTTTGGGTCCGCGCCCTCCTCTACGGGTTCCTCTTCGGCGGGAGCCTGCTTCTGGCCGTTCCGCGTTCGCCCTACACAGGTCTTCTCCTCCTCGGCATCTACCTGGCTCTCTTTCTGGGGAGCGCTCCGCGCGCCTACCTGGTGGCTCTCGGCGTGGGCGTGACTCTCTATCTTCTGGCCGGCCGACGCCTCGCCCATGCGCTTCCCGATCCGGTGGGTTTCGTGAGCTTGCTTTTGCCCGCAGCCGGGGTCTTCCTGGGGGGGACGCTCCGCAGACACTTCTCCCCGCGCCTCCTCACGCGTGTTCTTCTCGGAGCGCTCTGCCTGCTCTTCCTCATCCAGGGAGCCCTGAGCTTCCCCGGCTCCCTTACCCGGGAGCCCCGAGCGGAGACCTACGACTACGACCCCTACTTCTTCCTGCGCGTCTTCTACCTGGAAGACGCCGAGCACCTCTCATACTACGAGGCTGCGGGACAGGCCATGATCGACGACGCCCGCTTCGAGACACCTCATGCCAACCTGGCCGGCTGGCGCACCCCGGTGCTCACCGGCCTCTGGAGCGCCTTGTTTAGCTCCGGGGGGCAGATCATGGTGGCCTTCCTGCTCCTTTCTGGCGCCGCCATGGTGGGGGGATATGTATTGGCTACGCGCCTTTCCGACCGAACCACGGCGCTCGTGGTGCCGGCCATGTTCGCCCAGTACTACCTCGCCTCGCTAAGCACGCTTCATTGCCTCTCCTATGAAGTCTGGGCGGGCTTCTTCGCCTTGGGGGCGGCGCTTCTTTGGTACGCGCGGCGGGACAAGGCGGGCCTCGCCTGTGCGTTTGCGGCGGCGGCTATCCGGGAGTGGTTCGTCTCCGCGCTCATCGGGGGCCTGGCCTGCCACCTCCGGGGCCGCCGCTTCCGGGAGGCTGCCCTCTGGGGGGGAGCGCTCCTTCTGGTCCTTGGCATCTACGCCCTCAACCTGTTTCTGGCCTGGCGCTACCTTGAGGGCGCCGGTGTGGAGGCCACCACGGGGACCGCGGGCCGCCTCGGGCAGGGGGGGCCGCTCTTCATCCTCTACACCTTGCAGTTCAACGCCGCCTTCTGGGTGCATGAGTACGTGTTCCCCTACCTGGTCTTCTTCTTAGGGCTCCTGGGCTCTGCGGCCCTCATCCGCCGTCAAGAGTATTTCCTGCCCAGTCTGATCCTGGTCCCCCTCCTCTTCTTCCTGGTGACCGGCTCCGGTCACCGGCCCGGAGACCCCTACGGCATGGACGTCTACTACAGCGGCGCCTTTCTGCCCTTCCTTATGATCGCTGCCTGCGTGGCAGGCGAGGTATTTCGCCGCCGTTCCGCTGCACCTGCTGTGGTCACCTCTCGACAGACAGGAGGATGACGGGGATGAATCATGTCCCAGGGGACCACCATCTGGTGATGGTGGTGGCTCGGGACCGCGCTCGAGGATCGAAGTGTGGGGTCTGGCTCCATGCGTCCCCAGAGTGGAAGAAGCCACCGTCAGATTCTACGCTAAGTGGAAGCGTGTCTTTCATGCGGAAACTAGGCTTGATGCAGGGCACGAGGCTTCCTACGATGCAATGGTTGGGGTTGAAGTAGGCGAGAAGAGCGGGAATCTACGGGTAGCGAGCCCATCTGCCAGTTCCATGCCTGCAAGGACCTGTCCAGATATCCTGTCTCATGTCTGTATTCGTCAACCAAGAGCCGCCCTCGGACGTGATAGATAGCGGTGGCTCAAGGAATGGCGAGTGGCGATAGGGAGGCGGCTGGTGACCCCGGAGATGCTCTACGTGAATGAGGGAGACGCACTCTTTCGTCTCATCACTCTGGTCACCGGAGAAGAGGCCTCGCCGAAGAGTGTCTGCAGGAGGTTCCTCGAGCGCAGGATTGGGTGTCGCCTGGCGGATTGGCTTCAGGGTGACGCTCCCATGGTGGGCTCCCACTTCAAGAAGGCCCCACCAGTCGGGAACTACGGCGGCGGCGTCTTCCATATGGCGGGTGTCGGCCACCAGAGTCACGGAATCAAGCACTTGACTGTAGATCTCTTGTTGGGTGGGGAGGCGTCTGAGCGTGTCGCGCTCACTCTTGATCTCGAAACCGTACAGAGACCCGTTGACTGCAGCAACATCCACCCTCACGCTGCCGTGTCTCAGGCCGAGCTCGTCGATGATGAGCGTGTCCTCCCGCTGGCCTCCACAGAGGCTGGGGATCTCTGCGTGAAGCTGCCTTCTGATGTCTACGTCTCGGATCGCGCTCATGCCTCTATCTTATACGACTCGTGAGGCGTTCCTGCGAGGTGGTTAGACGCGGCCGGGGCCGTTATGCCGTCACTGGGCTCTGGGAGGGTAAGTGACATGTCCTGCCTTGCGGACATGAATAGAACAGTAGGGCGGTTGGGAGAGAGGAAGAGGGCACGGAAAAAAGGGGAGACGGGGCCTGAGGTGATGTGTAGCGGTTGCTTGATGATCCCATGACGTGCTACGTGCCCAGAGTTCAGCATTGGGGAGTTGATTCGTGGGGCACACCCGACTGCTCGGGCGAAGTTGCCGTTGTCTGGCGGAGGGGGGTGAGAGGATAGAGACCATGGTAGTTGGCGACTCCAAAGAAAGGACTTGACATGCAGCTTCGTCGTGCAAGGGTCATCATCAGTCTCTTGCTCGGGCTGGTGATCTGTCTGTGCCTCGTGGCGCCTGCTTCGGCTGCTGTAGCCGGGTACAACGGAAGGAGTGCCTTTGATATCTGGGGCCACCAGGTACCGGGTTACTACGGAGTTCGATCAGACGTGTTCGTTCCCACTCCGCTGCCGGCCATCAATCATCCGAACACCATAAAGGCGTGTGTTGCCATAACATATCCCGGCTCGGCTGGTGTGACGACGTATGCCAGATCGGGATGGCAGACTTTGCCTGGGCAACAGCAAGCCTATCGTTACTGGGAGGGGCTTGACCAGAACTACAATCCATTCGGTGGGGTCGAGGGAGCGTACTTGCCGAGGACCAGTTGGGCGAACTACCAAGTGAAGAAGGCGCAGGCTGAATCGGTCTGGGCGTATGCATTCTGGGGACCGACGGTCAAGGCCTACTGGCTCTACATGGGAACGGATGCGGTGGTCATTGCCTCCGGACAGATCAGAGCGGGGGGGACGAACAACGACATCCGGAGCAAGTGGAGAAACTGCGAGATTCTCCGCTTCATGGGCCCGTTTTGGGTGTTTATGAGGTGGCAGCTGCAGGATCCCATTCCCCTTGGGCCACAATACGGGCAACAGGCGCTGACTGAGAGCTTCGGGCCCGCAGACCATGAGTTCAGAGCGTGGAACATATACTGGGGAGAGCCGTACTAGGTCTTGTCGTCTTACGAAGTAACCCAACGTAGGAGTGCGGGATGAGAAGGAAGAAATGGCTAGTCGGCACGATGATTTTGATCATGGCTATCGTTGTCGGAATGGTTGCCCGGAGCGAGGCTGACGCCAGTCTAAAGTCGGCCGACCTGCCGAATCACGAAGGAGAGGTAGATCGCATCGTTCAGCGTGCCGAGGGATTGGGGCTTGAGCTGTTGGATGCGACGGTGGAAACCGTCGAACTAGACGGACATGAGTTCGTCAACTACAGACTGGTTGCTAGTGTTGCCGATCGACGCGAGGAAGTGCAGGTTACGATTGGGATGTTTCGGGAACTCGCGTTGGCGAAGGCGGCTGGCGAGATCAGTGCTCCGTATGCCAATGTGGTGACTGTTGGCTTTGGCGTGGGAGAGAATCCCCATGGCATAGAAATACCGCCAGTGGAGATGCACCGATGGGAAACGGGTATCCTCGATTCGGACGACGTGCGGGAGTCAGTGCTTCACATTGCAGATCGACTGGCCAGCACTTTCGGGCTGAGGAGCGGAGGCTGTGAGCTTCGTGAGGATGCTCTGGGCCTTCGTCTGGAGTTCCATCTTACGGTGGATGACGACAGTCGAGGCAATGAGGTGAAAGCATTTACCGAAAGCCTCCTCGGGCAGGTTCTCCAGCTGAACGAAGAAGGCGCTGCGATTGGGTATGCGGTGTTCATGATAGACGATCTGTCCGGAAGAGCTCTTGTTACGGAAGTGCGCGATTTTGCAACAGGTCTATGGATGATCGGCTGCGAAATGGACGGCTACCTCGACGAGTGAAGAGAGTGGTAGCTCGAATTCTGCGCCGATGACCAGGCATCGCGTGGTGTTCGGCCAGCCCCACCTGACATCGTGAGCTGGCCGAACACGCAGAACGGAACGGTCCCGCATTCCAATCCGACTTCGAGTGGGGTGGATACATGCCGAAGGTTGAACGACGACCAACCGTTGAACGACTGCTGACCGTCTTCTGCGTGGCCATGATCGCAGTTTTCGTGCTGTCTGCAGTCGGCTGCGGCTCTGAAGCATCGGATGACGCCGGTCCCGGCCTGCCGGCCGAGCCCACGGCGGCCCAAGTGGTAGCCGCCGCCCTCACCTGGATCGAGCAAGACGACTCCACGGCACTCGGAGGCCCCTTCTCATGCTTCTATGAGAAGGGTGGGGAGCGCGCTGTTTTCGTCAACGGAAGCGCCATCGTCTCCGGACGGGAAGCCTTCCTCGAGATCGGGAGCTGGGGCCTGGAGGAGCCGGCCGACGGGGCTCCACCCTCGCTTCCCCGATACCTGAGGGTGTCCGCCGCCGACTTCCCGGACAAGGCGAGCGTCGAGCGGGCCGGGCGGGAACTCGGGCTCCTGTTCTACGATCGTCTCTTCCTTGACCCGTTGCTTGCCATGAGAGTCATGGATGTGGGGGAGACCGTGGAGCGAGCGGGGGACCCACCCACCTTCACGGTTGAAGGCGTGGCGGACATCAACGACATTCTGGCCCTCTTCATCGGTTCTCAGGCCGTCTCCTGGGGCGAGGAGCTGGAGGTCTTTCCGTCGATCTCCTTCCCCGTGACCCTCTTGGTCGATGAGAACGGTCGGCCCTTGGAGACGGTGGTGACTCACTTCGGTCATCAGACCCAAGAGTATCGGTTTCTCTGGAGCCGGGGCGTGTGGCGACCGGCCGACACTCAGACGGTGAGTGTCGAGGAGCTTGTGAAGCTGCATGAGGAGGGCCGATGAGCGGCTGGTTCCGGGTAGTAGTGAGTGAGGCAGAGTGTGCATGCGACCCGGTGGAACGAGCGTTCCCCCTCACCCACTATGCCGACACCGAGAACGGAGCCAAGGCCAAGGAATCAAGGGGGACAGAGCACCGCCGTGGATGAACCAATCCGCCGCGCCCGCCTGGAGCGGGCCTTTCTCCAGCATGCACAGGCTCTGCTCAGGTATCTGGAGCGCCGCGGACTGTCCGCCGCCGAGGCTGACGATATCGTGGCTGACGTGTTCGTGGTGGCCTGGAAGCGGCTGGGAGAAGTGCCCCAAGAGGAAGAACTCCCCTGGCTCTTCGGCGTGGTGCGGAAGATATGGTCCAACCACCGGCGGGGAGACTCACGCCGGATAGCCTTGAAACGCAGGCTCTGTCGCAGGGTGCAGGAGCGGCAGAAGGCTGAGTCTCCAAGCGCGGCCGAGAGGTACGACGAGCGTGCTCGATTGGCCCGGTTGGCCGAAGCCTTCGTGAGCCTGCAGGAAGCCGACCGGGAAGTGCTCATGCTGGTCGTCTGGGAAGGCCTTACCTCACGAGAGGCGGCCTACGTGCTCGGCTGCGGGGAGTCGGCTTTTCGAATGAGGCTCCTTCGGGCGAGACAACGCCTACGAGAGGCTCTTGAACGCACAGATGATGTACCCCCGGCACGCACTGGAGAGGAGGTGGAGGATGAAACCTGAAGATGATGATCTGCTGAAAGAACTCAAAGCTCTTGACCCCGCCGGAGATACCGACACAAGAGTTTCGGATCCGGAGCGGCTTGCCGCCATCAGCAAGCGGGTGAGTGCCCGCGTGGAGCCCCGGAAGCGAAGCGCACGCACCGCCGACGGACGCTGGTGCCCCGTGCTTTGGGTGAGAAGCCAGTTCAGGTGAGGACGCCCGAGCGATCTGACGGTTGAAACCGTGAGTAGTCCCACCCGCGGCGTACAATAGATACCTGAATGCGTGTCTTCGGCTACATCCGGGTCTCCAAAGAACGCGACGACATGATCTCGCCTGAGATACAAAGGGACGAGATCGAGCGCTACTGCACCCAGAAGGGCTGGGACGTCACCGAGTGGTTCGAGGACTTAGACTTCACCGGCCGGGTGGGGCGAGAGAAGCGCCCCGCACCATGCCCTCATAGTGCAAGTCCCCGTGCCAAGAGTCGCCGTGAGGAGGGTCGCGCTAAGCTCGCAAAGGACGGGCGCTGGCCGACCAGCTGCACCCGCCCGTGCAGCTGGTCCGTCCGGAGGCCGCATGTGAGTGGGCGTGGAGGAGGCGCGCCTTCACCGGCACCCGCTTTCTTGACGGGACGTAGCCGGGCGCGCATACTTGCAGTTGAGCAATATTCGTAATTGTGTAAGTACTAGTGGCCATGGTCGAAGGGAGAGAGGAATGAGACGAGCGCTTGGCACAACCGTGTTGTGCTTGGCCATCCTGGTGGTGCTATTCCCAGGAACAGCGCTCGGTAGCATTGCCAAGATGGCATCAGAATACAACATGAAGGGAGTGAGAGCTGACATTACGACACCTTCCTCTCAACTCTCGGGGATAGTCAACTACACGACTGTGAAGGGGCTAGTAGGAACAGAATACGGCACGAATACGGGTTTCTTGGTCAGACCTCCGACGTATCCCCATCCAATGAGCTACTATGTATGGTACAACTCTAGTGGTGTTCCAACTGAGGTAATCCTCTCGACTCAGTCTTATGGAAGTACTCGCGCTTATGAAATAGCTAACCATGACACGGGGTACCTTTGGACCATATACATTGTTGGCTCCCCCCGCCACACGTCATACGACGTATACAACAGTGGAACAGTTTCGGCGGGGGCTGCTACAAGTAACAGTTCATCCAATATTTGGAGTCGGGTTTCAACATTCCAAGGGAGGACCACTCCAGCCGGTAGCTACTACAACTTTGTGAACAACTCTCAAAGCGTATATGATTCAAGCCCTGTGATTACATCTCCTTTGGCAATCAACGTATACTCAGCTAACCACCACTTCGTGGCCTATAAGCCCTGATGTTGCAAACGCTTTCTCAGAAATGGAGGTTTTCCGTGAAGAAGAGTATATGGCTGGTTTTCATATGCGTGTTGCTGCTCGGGTGCTTCTCGGCGGTCGCCGCCGCCTTCTCGGGTGGAAGCGAACCGATCATGCCCGATGTAGCGCACGAGACCGATTCTTCTGATGTCCAATCCCAACCCTCGAAACTCGACGGCGTCGATACGCTCATCGCGGCGTGGGAGGCCAATGGAGTGGAAGTCCTCGAGGCCTACGCCGAAGGGGACGATCTGTCTTCCATGGTGGTCAAGGTGCCCGGGAGGACTCTCGCGGGTTCCGCAGGTGTAACCACCTCCTATCAACTGCATCGTCAGCCTGCCGTCCTCCGCAAGAGCGGGATCAACGTACATCTCCTCACCATCTACGAGGTGAGTGACAACGGCGAGGAGACCCTCTATGCCATAGCCAACATCGATGACTTGGTCACGGAGAACGCACTCGCCTCCGAGTCTCTCGTTCCCGAGGATGAGGCGAAGGCTTCCGTCGAGGCGCTCGTTGCCGATGTGGCGAGCCGCAAGGGAATCGCCTCTCCGACGGTCACGTGGGGCGATGGTTCCGACGGTCTCTCGGTGACGGTCGAGTTGGTCGCTCCATCCTCAGCAGACGGAGAGTTAGGCGGCTTCATTGATGAGCTCAACGCCAAGATGACGTCTCTCGATCAGGAAGACATGGGGGTCTGCTACATGATCATGCGCGTTCTGGATGAAGGCGGGAATCAAGTGGCTCTGGAGCTGCAGGACTTCGATCTGGCCTTCGGCTGGAGAACGCTGTGGACTTCTCCGGAGCTGAGAGACGCCGGTGATCTTCCGGACTTTGCGTCCGGACGACACTAGACTTGTTTCGTTTCGTAGTCTAGTCCAGAGGCCTCTTCGTGGAAGTAGCCGGGCCGGTAGCAGGACGCGTTCTGCACCTGGCCTGGCTACTTCTGTCTCTTGGGCTGCGCCGCTGTGCTCCTGCCTTTGACCATACAGGGGCACCTAAGAGTCATGTCAAGGGCTCGGCTTCATGTCCTGTGGGGTCAGAGCGGGGGTCAACGTGCCGAGGAGGCGGTCTGGCCGCTTCTCCCGGCCACCACCGTGCTTCAGCGGCTCACCGGCGGCGATGGATTCAGCGGCGTGGGCATCGAGGCCGCCGATGAGAAGTCCATGGCGCAGGTTGAGGACCAGGTGACCACTCTGCTTAGGCAACGCCATAAGATCGCGGACGGAGCGGAGGATGATTTCACCATAAGCAACCAGGCAGACCTCATGGAAACCATGAGTAGTGTCACCGGTACCCTGACGGCCTTGCTCGGGAGCATCGCCGGTATCAGCCTCCTGGTGGGAGGCATCGGCATCATGAACATCATGTTGGTGTCGGTGACCGAGAGGACTCGAGACATCGGCATCCGCAAGGCCATCGGTGCGCGGCGCAGCGACATCATGGGACAGTTCTTGATCGAGTCCCTGGTGCTGTCGGTATTCGGAGGGGTACTTGGGGTGGTATGCGGATACCTGCTCTCGAGAGCGGTAGGTCCCCTGCTTGGATATGCCCCCGTCGTGACCCCGGAGGCGGTCGGATTGGCCGTCGGTGTGTCGGCTGCGATGGGAGTCTTCTTCGGGGTGTATCCGGCGTGGAAGGCGAGCCGCCAAGACCCGCTAGAGGCGCTGCGCTACGAGTGAGCGCCTCTGGGAGCCCAGCATCAGCGACGGCACGGGAGTCAGAGAAGGTTACTGACACGCGCTCCAAGCTGTGGGGAGGATCGCATCTGACCGGTGCCTTTCTCGGGGTGTTTGCGATAGGCAGCAACTCACATTCACCAGGAACAGGGGCACTTGCCGCCTATCTAAGGCGTTATTCAGGGGTCGGAGACCGGTGGCTTCCGGCTAAGGACGAGGGTGCCTCTCCGGAACTAACCCCGTTCATCGGACACTATGAGAACATGAGCACGGAAATGGATCGCTATCTCTGGGAGAAGAGCGTGGCCGGCGACTCGGCCGCCTTCGGCGAGATCTTCGAGCGCCACGCTCGCGCCGTCTACAACTATCTCTTCCGTCGCTGCGGCGAATGGGCCACTGCGGAGGATCTCACTTCCACGGTGTTCCTGGAGGCCTGGCGTCGACGCGCCGAGGTGACGCTCGTCAACGACTCGGCGCTACCGTTCCTGCTGGGTGTAGCCATCAATGTACTCCGCAACCGGCGGCGCACCGAGTTCCGCTACCGCGCGGCGCTCAAGCGGCTGCCGGCGCCGGCGGAAGGGCTCAACCGCGAGGATGACGTCGTCGACCGTCTGGAGGACGAAGAGATGATGCGCCGCGTGCTTCACGCCTTCTCTCAGCTCCCCAAGCGCGAGCAGGACGTCGTTTCGCTGTGCGTGTGGGCAGACCAAACCTATGAAGAGGCGGCGGCTGCGCTCGACATCCCCGTGGGCACCGTTCGCTCGCGCCTTTTCCGCGGCCGAGGGCGCCTGCGGGAACTCATCGGCGGGACCGGACATGAAATGACCGGTAACGCAAAAGCGCACCTGGGATAGGAGGTCACACAATGAACGACAATCCTCGCCTTCCGGGCGACAGGGACCTTCCCGCCTCCCGGATGCGCTCCCGAAAGGAGCACTTGATGAGTGAGATCCGCCGAGAAAACGAGCCCCGGCCGGTCTTCCGCCGACCCCTGATCCGGGCGGCGGCAGCCGCCGTGGCCGTGGCGGCGATAGCCTTGTCCGTCCTCAGCGTGGTGGACGTGTTCGGCGCGAACGGCCCCTCCATCGTGGACAAGGCCCAGGCTGCACTCGAGGTGTCGGAGAACACCGTGCTGCACTTCAAGGTCGTCAGCCGAGAGAACGGTGACAGCTCGACCACGCGGTCGACGGAGACCTGGCAATCGACTTCCATCCCGGTCACCATGCGCTACCTCGAGACCGTTTCCCCCGGTAAGGCGCCTAAGGAGCGGCAGTATGACGCCTCGGGAATCCAACGCATCTACGATCCGGAGACGAACACCATCTATGAGATCGACCGGCAGACGGCCACCGATCAGCAGATCCCGTTTGACGAGACCGAAATGGAGGCGATCTTTCTCAAGTTCAAGGAGGATGCTCTCGATCTCATGGAATCCGAAGACGTCAAGATCGAGAGCGCCACGCTGGAGAACGGCCGCAAAGTAGTAGGCATCACGAGTACGAGTTCCGGCGCGGCAGGCGTGCCGGGCACCTACGTCATCGACGCCGAGACCGGCGAGCCTCTTCAGTGGCAGACCGGAAACGGCCAGGGCACGCTGACCATGGATATCACCCTGGAAAAGTTGCCGGCCACCGACGAGAACCTCAAGCTCATGGATCTCGTCGCTCAGCATCCCGACGCGAAGATCCGCAGCGACCCCGCCGCCTTCAAGCAGGCTTTCGAAAGGCTGTTCACCGTCGACGGGCATTACAACTAGCAGCCGTCCCTGGCGACAATCCGAACGGAGGCGGGCCCCGGCCCGCCTCCACGCTGTCCGCGTGCTACCGGGCCTCGAGTCCCCCCCCTCTCTCGTATATGGGATCGTTGTGGGGGCTGACCCTGGCCGCTGGAACAGCGCTCCCTGGCAAGTCTTGGAATCCTTTGAGCACGCACTCCAGCGCATATCCCATCAGCAGAAGGTATTCTTAGAGCAGTGTCTCGTCCTGGAAATCCTCAAGTTCCTGACCGTGAAGCTCCCCCACCGGCTGCCGGGTAATATTCCGGCACCATGCGTCATACGCTCGCTCATACAGGAGGTCGGCAGCGCGTTTGTGCCGCATGGCGACGTACATCCAACGCCCCGGCGTCCGGTAGGCCGCCAGGAATTGTCTGCGCCGATGCTCCTCGGCGAGATCTCTGGAATCTGACATGCTAGCTGGCTTCATGGCTGCCACCTGCGATGGTCTCAGAACACAGTTCTCCAGCATGTACTTCTGAGGCGTGCCCATATGAGCTTCCTGCAAGGACCTCTTCATGAAGGCGTCCGAGCTCGTCGAAGGCGAGACGGAACATCTCACGGCACTCACTCGAGGCGGTCAGAGGGCTCTTGAGCCGGTGCTGAGGACCTATCTCACGCGCATTGACTGGGAGGAGGGTTGGCCGGTCCAATGGCACCCCCGTGACAGAGTCGTTCTTCAGAACCCAGAGATCGCGTTTGGCCTGCCCAACGTCCGCGGCGTGCGCACCGAAGTGATCCGTGCGCGGTTTGAAGCGGATGAGTCTGTGGACTTCATCGCCGACGACTTCGGGCTCTCCCGGGACGATGTTCAAGCGGCGCTAAGGTACGAGTTCTGGCTGCGGTCGGCGGCGTAGAAGACACGTTCTTCTGCGACCGTAATCTCGGTCGCAGGGTCCCTCTTGAGCTCCGGCTGCACGGGTGGCTCATTGAAGCGCACGACGACCACTTCCCACAAGAGACGAAAGATCTTGAGTTGCTCCCGTAACTTGGCCGCCGGGGCTGGATTCTCCTCACCGAGGACACCCATATCCGCTATCGCGCGGCTGAGCGGGAGGCCTATATACAGGCAGGCTTGCGCATCTTCGTCTTGACGGCTGCCAGCCTGGGATCTGAAGCCGCGATTCAGATACTCTTAAAGGCAGAGACTCGAATTGGAAAGGTGCTGGACCGAGATGCGGGGCCCTTCATCTACCGCGGCAGCAAGGATGGGAGGGTTGTCCAGGTTCAGTAGTGTGAGGTCTCCCACGTTAATCTAGGAAGCCGCGGGTTGCATCGCGGCGCTGATGAACCTGGTGTGTTCGGCAACCCAATAGTTGACCACCTCGATCATCGAGAAGTTGACCACCCCTCTTCACGTGGTGGCCAGACCCTCTTGGGCACGGCGGTTCCACTACCCCAATACGCTAGCTCCTGTTCCCCGTTTGTTCCTTCACTTGGCTTAAAGGTACCTGCCCATTCCGCCCGGTCGGCCGTCCCGTGCCAACGCCAAGCCAACGCCGCAGGTGGTCGCGGTTGGTCGCGGCTGATCGCCGATGCAGAGTGAATCATGCGCCGTGCAGGTCTTTCTGCTTCCCTTGGGCGCGGGTGCTCGCCGCTGCTCGGCCGAAGTCACCACTGAAAATCATGGTGTCCCCGGTTCAATTCCGGGTCCCGCCACCTGCTTATCACCCTCATCAGGCCCGGGGGTGATCCACTTTGTTTTGAACTCCACCTCCATCCCCCGCAGCTGGAAACACATGCCATCCTTGTCGGCGAGGATGCTTGAGAGCACCGCCGGCAGCAGGGCCCGCTGCTCCGCAGGCGTCGTAACATCCCACAACCTGCGCATGGGGATCTCGGCTAAGGTGGCCTGTGCCGCGCGCCAGTTCCGCAGCGACCGCCTCTGCTCATGATCGGCTACCAGCGTGCCCAGTTGCGCGTCCAGCGCCGCCTTCTGCTCCCGCAGGGCTACTCTTCCCCCGAGAACGCGAGAAAGATGACCGTTTCTGACCGCCTCTCTCATTCCCGAGTGGGCGGCCAGCGGGGCATCCACAGGGATCTTCGGGGCCTGCGAACTTCGCGATGGCGAAGAACCGTTCAGGGGCCGCATTCCGACCAACGCTCGTTCCCGCAGGAACGCGGTCCACGGGCCTTCTGTCGCCGGGCGTAGCAACCTTAATTGTGGACTTATCTTAGTAAAGGTTGTAGCATAACCTTTAATAAGGAGGCCCGATGGGAAAGGTTTCCAAGAGAACCTGGAAGGCAAGCGGTCAGTCTGGTCTGCCGCGCCTTGATCGCAAGTCCTGTGTATATCACACCTACATCCCCGACCCACTAGTCGGACGGACCATCCGGCTCGATGGAGAGGTGGCGGCTGACGTCGGTGAGGCCGAAGCCGCCGTAACCAAGCTTAACGCTGGAGCGCGGACGCTCTGCGACAGCGAGGCGCTTGCCCGGCTCCTGCTTCGTAGCGAGTCGGTGGCCTCGTCGAAGATCGAGGGTCTGGAAATAGGGGCTCGGCGGTTGCTGCGTGCAGAGGCTGCTCGAGGTCTTGGGGAGGCTCCTGCCGACGTCACCGCCAGCGAAGTGCTGGGCGGCATTGATGCCATGGTAAGCGCGCTCGAGGGTCTGGAGGAAGGCGCATCTATCACGGTCGATTTGGTGCTCGACGCACACAGTCGTCTGCTTGCTGGAACCCCTCTCGCGGAGCAGGGCGGTCAGATGCGCAAGGAGCAGAACTGGATTGGCGGCTCCGCCTTCAATCCCTGCTCCGCGGCCTTCGTGCCTCCGCCTTGGGAACTTGTGCAGGACTATCTTGTCGACCTCGTTGAGTTCTGCAACCAGGATTCTCTGCCGCCAGTCGCCCAGGCAGCTGTGGCCCATGCGCAGTTCGAAACCATTCACCCCTTTGTCGATGGCAATGGGCGAACCGGTCGCGTTCTCATTCAGCTGATTCTGCGGCGCCGAGGTGTCGCCCCGAGAGTGCTCCCGCCTGTTTCCCTCGTTCTGGCCACATGGTCGACGGAATACATTGGCGCGCTCACTGCGACGCGCTATGTAGGTTCGGCGAACTCTCCCGAGGCACAGGCGAGCCTTGATCGCTGGATTGGGCTGTTCGCCGCCGCTACCAAGAGGGCTGTTGATGATGCCGCCGTCTTTGAGGAAAGTGTGGGCATCCTGCAGGAGAAGTGGAGAAGGAGGCTCGGTGGCGTGAGAGCAAACTCGGCCACTGACCTACTGATCCGGGCCCTCCCGGGTATACCCGTCTTCACAGTGCAGAGCGCTGCCCAGGTGGTTGGTCGCAGCATTCCTGCTGTCAACCAGGCTATAGCACGGATGGTCGAGACCAAGGTGATATCTCAGTCGACCATTGGCAGGCGCAACCGGGCGTTTGAAGCTTCGGAACTAATACGAGCCTTCACCGATCTTGAACGTCGCCTGGCTAGCCCGGCGGGAGATACCCGATCCAGTCCGCCTGCACGACGTGTTCCGCCGCGTAGTCCGAAGGCCGGCTAGTGACGTCACCTGCACCCGGTTACCTGGTCGCGCTGGGTCAGACACACCAGTTGGTCATAGTGTTGTTCCTGAGCGGTAAGTGTCGCCAGTCGTAGTCAGTCGTGCAGGGCCGCCTCCCGCTGGCAGGCTACGTGAACCGGTGAGACGGGCTGCCAAAGGCAAGCAGAGGATCCTCGCGTGAGGTTGGGGAAGATGAGGTAGCGCGTGTATCGCTTCGATATCCGAATGACTCATTCAGGAAAGGCTGGAGGATGCTCGACGTTTGTCTCGAACGCGCGTAGTCGCTCGCTCGGGGGTCGTGTCCCGCGACGTGGTGTAACACCGACCCCATGAGCGGGTCGGTCTTGAAGAGAAGAGCCATCGTGTGTTCCCGTAGGTATGGCGACCAAACCGTACCTAAGAGGGAGGACCCACGATGGCCGATTCCATTGTCACCCCGGAGGAGCTTCTGAGCAAGCTGGCCGAAGGCCGGGAGTTTGACTTCCTGCGCGAAGCAGTCCTGGCCGTGCTTCGGGAACTCATGGAGATCGAGGTGAGCGAGAGGACCGGAGCGGCCCGAGGAGAACGGAGCCCGGAGCGTCTCTGTAGGCGCAACGGCTACCGGGAGCGCCGCCTGGATACCCGGGTGGGAACCATCGCGCTTCCCATCCCCAAACTCCGGGAGGGCAGCTACTTCCTTAAGCTTCCTGGAACCCCGCCGCCGAAGCGAAGAGGCCCTTCTGTCCGTGATCGCCGAAGCCTATGTGAAGGGGGTCTCCACCCGCAAGGTGGAGGAGTTGGCTGCGGCTCTCGGGGTGGAGTCTCTTTCCAAGAGTGAGGTCTCCCGTATCTGTGCCTCGCTCGATGAACAGGTGGAAGCCTTCCGAGAGCGACCGCTCCTGGGCCGCTACCCCTACCTCTTCCTGGACGCCACCTACGAGAAGGTGCGCGACGAGTCGGGCAGGGTGGTTTCCATGGCGCTGGTGGTGGCCTACGGGGTGGCAGAGACGGGGGAGCGGGAGGTGGTGGGCTTCTCCGTCTGCCGAAGTGAGGACTATACCTTCTGGAAGAGCTTCCTCTCTTCGCTCGTGGCCCGGGGTATATCTGGAGTGGCGCTGGTCATCTCCGATGCCCACCAGGGCCTCAAGAGGGCCATCGAGGAGGTCTTTTTGGGGGCCGCCTGGCAGCGCTGCCGGGTGCATTTCCTTAGAAATCTCCTCGCGCTGGTACCCAAAGAAGGACAGGGCATGGTGCTGGCGGCCGCCCGGCTCATCTTCCAGCAGCCGGACAAGGAGCGGGCACGACACGAGCTTAGGGCTCTGGCTGAGCGCCTCAAGGACAAACTGCCGCGGGTGACGAGGCTCTTGCTCGAGGCCGAGGAGGAGGTCCTCTCCCACATGGACTTCCCCCCTGAGCACTGGCGCCAGATCTCCTCCACCAATCCCTTGGAGCGCCTCAACAAGGAGATCAACCGCCGCAGCCGGGTGGTGGGCATCTTTCCCACCGAGAACAGCCTCATCCGTCTGATCGGCGCCGTGCTCTCGGAACAGAACGACGAGTGGGCCGTCTCCCGCAGGTACATGAGCCGGCACTCCCTGGCCCGCATCTACCACACAGCTACCGCCGAGATCGAAGGAGAAGTCACTCACGCTGTTGCTATTCCCGTCCACTGAAAGCTAAACTTGAGACCCTACGTGAATACAGATGGCTGTTACACCACGTCCGGGGACACTACCCGCTCGGGACGAATACTCGGCCGCCTCATCCTGTAGTAGCCTTCGGAGAGAAACAGGATGAGGCGGGTAGCCGGTAGCGGTGGTCGCATGAAGCAGGAACCTAGAGCGATGGATGAATGGAATGAGTCGGCGCTGCTTATGAGATGCCAGCAGGGTGACCGCGATTCCTTCGACCCCATCGTTTCACGTTACATGCGCCAGGCAACAGGATTTGCGCTGGGGTGGACCGGTAATCGGCGGCTCATCGGCTCGGGGGCAGGAAGCAGCGTGATCGAACCTTCAGACGACTTGATCTATGCTGACAACGGACTCGTTCTCGTGACCGGGCCAGTCACTGTGGGAGTATCGGGATTCACTGTGGACGGTAGAGGCATGGTGCATCCGCCGCGGGCACGATTGGGCCATAGTGTTTGGTCACCAAGGGGTCAGGCGCTCAGCGACGTTTCAGGAGTTGAATACGGAGGGCCCGTGAGACGCCGGACCGGCACCGGAGCTACCAACTTTGCGTGGTCCTTGCACTCCCGCCGGAGCAGCCGGTGCGGACTTTGACCTCGACCCGTCAAGACTCAGAGCCAGGGAGCCGAACCATGAGCGAACCTTCTGTCCCACGCGTCGGCGGCGTACTTAGCGCCGATATAGCCGTTCCCGAACACGAGCGAGAGGTGCGCTTTTATTCGAGCGTGCTCAGCACGGGTGAACATCCGCTCTGGCGCAAGGAAGACTTGATGAACAACCTGGGTGTGCCCATCATCGGCTTAGGCGCGCGCAGCGAGGAGTATGCCCACCTTCCGCTCCAATGGATGCCGCACATCCAGGTCTCCGACGTGACGTACAGCGTACAGCGTACGATCGCCCTGGGCGGGAGTGTGCTGATGCATACCAAAGACGATGATGGAACGAACCAGTGGGCCGTGCTGCTCGATCTGGATGGGGCCGCTTTCGGAATCATCCCTGTAGTTCCTGCGGAGGCGATCCCCCCAGCATCGCGCGAGACCGAGGCGCCTGCGGGACGCATCTGCTGGATCGAACTTACGGTCTCCAACGCCTCCGCAAGCCGAGACTTCTATCGGCAGGTCGTTGGGTGGTCGGTGCAGGACGTCGAGGTGGAGGACGGGGCCGATCTGTACGTCGACTACGACATGCTCGATGAAGAGGGAAGACCAGCGGCGGGAATTCGCCACGCGCGCGGTGCGAACCTGGGCTTGCCGCCCCTCTGGATGATCCACCTCTCCGTGGGCGACCTCTCCGAAAGCCTCCGTCGCGTACAGGAGGAGGGGGGGACCATCATCAAGGCAACGCCGGGGAACGTCAGGGGGTACACATACGCGGCAGTTCAGGACCCGGTGGGGGCATACTTAGCTTTGATGCAGGCGTAAGGTAGGCGCCGCCTAACAAGAATCCGGAGTGGCACGTCAAGGGGCGGTCAATCGGGTACCGAGGGTTCGAATCCCTCTCTCCGCGCCAGACGAACGCAACGACGCCTGCTCCTCAGATGTGAGGGGGGTGTTCGCGTGTTCGGGGCGCTGTCTCTCGTCGGCAGAATCGCTGCGTTTGCAGTCTCCGTCTACGGGGACATGAACCCAAGAGAGCGACTCAAGTCGTCGACTGGAAGGATTGGAACATGAGTGACACTCAGAAGATCGTGCCGTCACTGTGGTTCGATCGGAACACCGAGGAGGCAATCGACTTCTACATCGCAGTGTTCAACGCTTCTCCGCGCAAGCGTCGAGAGTCCCGGCTCGTTAGCCTCACTCGGTACGAGCTCGGCATGGAAGTTCCCGGTGGGGAAGAGATGGAAGGCCAAGTCCTCACTGCCGTGTTCGAGCTGGACGGTCAGAGGTTCATGGCCTTAGATGGCGGTCCGATCTTCAAGTTCAACGAGGCAGTCTCGTTCTATGTTGAGTGCGAGGACCAGGCCGAAGTCGACCACTTCTGGGAGCATTTGTCAGCCGTGCCCGAAGCGGAGCAGTGCGGCTGGCTCAAGGACAGATTCGGTCTGTCATGGCAGATCGTCCCGCGGCATCTGGAGGAGCTCCTCACTCATTCTGATCGGAAGAAGGCACTCGCTGCGACTAATGCAATGCTGAAGATGAAGAAGATCGTCATCGGTGACGTGCAGCGAGCGTTCGACGAGGCGTGACGAGATACAAGGAGGAACACCTATGCAGTCGGTCCACCCCTACCTCAACTTCAAAGGGAACGCCGAGAAGGCCTTCGAGTTCTACCGCGAGGTGTTCGGCGGTGAGCTGCTGGGCCTGCTTCGCTTCCGAGATTTCGGTGAGAACGCGATGGGCGTGGACGAGGCTGATCTCGACAAGATCGCGCACATCGCCCTGCCACTCTCTCCCGATACCAACCTCATGGCGTCCGACGTTGTCGGCTCAGAGGCCGAGGCTTTCATCGAGGGGACGAACACCTACATCTACCTGGAGGCTGACACCGCCGAGGAAGCTGAGCGGTTGTTCACCGGGCTCTCCACGGGCGGACACACGGAGATGCCGCTTGCTGAGACCGAATGGGCGGAGCTGTATGGCATCTGCGTAGACCCGTTCGGCGTGCAGTGGATGATTTCGTTCACGGGTGATGTGGAGTTCCAGCTAGAGTAGGGCAGCCCGACGCTGGGTTCGAATCCCTCCCTCTCGGCCATATATGCAGGCAAGACGTCGCAGTAGTAGGTCACGTGTTCGACCGCTGCCCATGCATGTTTCGGGGGCACACAGTGAGCGAGTGAACGCACGGTACAATGCGGAATTGACGATATGCAATACACATTGCGGCATGCGAGCTCTTCGCTGAGTGAGCGAAACAGCGTGGTGTGCCTCCCGTGCCCCTGAGCGGATCCTCTTGGCGCCCCCTTACCCGCCCCTTCTTGTCTCAGCAGACCAGGCCGTGCTGAGCGCGGGCCCAGCACTTGGTTCGAGGACTTGTCCCGCGGCTTCGTGGGTTATACTGGTTTGGCCTGGGTCAACCGAGCACCATTCGCGCCCGAGCACTTAGCCTAGGGGGGCAGCATTGAAGCAGCGAGCCACTCGGCTTGCAGGTTTCGGGAGATGGCACAGAGGGTCAGCTGTCGTCGCCATGGTGGCGCTAGCGAGCGCTCTGCTCTGGCTGGCAGCGTGCGGGGGAGAGAGGGCTTCGCTCGTAGTGGGGATGGAATCGACCGCTGTGAACTCCCTCATCTACCTGGCCCAGGACCAGGGCTACTTCGAAGAGAACGGGCTGAACGTGGTCGTGAAGGACTACCCTTCCGGAAGATCCGCCGTGGACGGACTGTTAGCCGGAGAGGTGGATGTCGCCACTGCTGCCGAGTTCGTTCTGGTGACGCACGCGCTGCTTGGCACCGATATCTCCACCTTTGGCAGCATAGATGAGTTTCTCCACATCTATCTCGTTGCCGCCAGAAACCGGGGGGTAGAAGAGCCGCCTGATTTGAGGGGAAAGAGGATCGGTCTTCCCCTCGGGACTGCGGCCGAGTTCTCACTGGGACGATACTTGGAGCTGCATGGCATGGCTAATGACGAAGTCCATCTTGTCGATACCCCGCCCGCAGGGTTGGCAGATGCTCTTGAGGCGGGCGAACTCGACGCAGTCGTCACCTGGAGGCCATTCGTCAACGCCATCGAGGATCGGCTCGGCGACGGCGTCGTTAGGTGGCAGGTCCAGAACCAGCAGGCCGCGTACTGTCTGGCTATAGCAGGGAGCCAATGGTTGGGCGAGAATCCACACCTGGTCGGGAGATTCCTTCGATCACTGCTTCTGGCGGAGGAATACAGGGCAGCCAACCCACATGACGCCAGAGCCAGCATGCAGATAACGCTCGGATACAGTGAGGCTTATATGGACACCGTGTGGCCCGAGCATCATCTGGTCGTCTCGCTCGATCAGTCTCTGGTGGCCGCCATGCAGGACGAGGCTCGCTGGCTGATGAGCAAGGGGCTCACTCAGGCAGAAGAGACGCCCGACTTCTGGCAATTCATCCGAGCGGAGGAATTGAGTGTCCTTCGCCCGGACGCCGTAGACCTCATCCGATGATCCGCTTCCTTTGAAGCTTCGGAACCAGTTTCTTCTCGCCGCTTGCATCCTCGGTGTTCTTCTGCTCGTCACGACCGCGGGCGCCGTCGCTACCCGCCTGCGAGTGGAAAGCCTGAGGGAGCAGCAGCGAATCTCGGCCGCAATCGAACGACAGGCGAACAATCTCAGCTATCTCTCCAACAACTACCTGCTCTACCAGGAGCAGCTTCAACTCGAGCAGTGGGACTCCACTTACGTCTCGCTGGAATCAGAGGTTGACCGGCTAGAGGTGAATTCTCCCAGCCAACTAGCGCTGGTTGAGGGCATCAAGAGTAAGAGCGAGCGGCTGGAAGCGGTCTTTCGCGAGGTTGCAGCAACGGTGCAAGCAGGCACGGCTTCCCCCGCGAATGATCCGGCCTTCCTGCAGGTCTCCTGGAGCCGGATGGAGATCCAGAACCGTCAGATCATCACCGACGTATCCCGGCTCGATCGTCTCCTGGATGAACAGGTGGACCGCATGAATCGGGTGAGCACTCTGGTCATCTTCTCACTCATCGCGGCCTTCGGCGTCTTGCTTCTTGCCAGCTACGGGTTCATGTACCGGCGAACCATCGCGGGCCTTTCCGACCTTCAGCGGGGGGCCGAAATGGTCGGTCGAGGGAATCTCGACTATCGAATGATGGAGAATAGACGGGACGAGATAGGCGAGGTGGCCCGGGCCTTTGACCGGATGACCTCGGACCTTCAAGGTTTGACCGCTTCCAAGAAGGATCTGGAGAGGGAGATGGCCGACCGCAAGTTGGCGGAGGAGGAGAAGGATGCGCTGTTTCGTCGCTTGCAGCAGGCCCTCATCGATGTTCCGGAAGAACTAGCGGGAGTCAGGTTTGGCCATCTCTTTCGATCGGCCACTGAGGCCGTCCAGGTCGGCGGCGACTTCTATGATGTGTTTGAGGCCAAGGGCGGGCGGATCGGACTGCTGATGGGGGACGTATCCGGCCATGGCGTTGAGGCCGCTCGCACTGCCATGCTCGTCAAAGACACGGTCCACGCCTTCGCGCACCAGTTTCGACGTCCACACGTGGTCCTTCGGGACGCTAATCGGCTCCTTGTGGAGAAGGGCCATCGCGGCTTCGTCACCGCCTTTCTTGCCTTTCTCGAGCCGGAGACGGGCAAGCTGGCCTATTCATCGGCAGGCCATCCGCCGCCACTCATGGTTGTTGATGGTCAGGTCACTCGTCTTGAGCTGTACGCCTCCCCTCTCGGTGTCTCTCTCGAGTCTCGATACACGGACAGCGAAGCTGACATGAGGCCGGGTAACATCCTCGTCTTCTACACGGACGGTATTACCGAGGCTCGCAACGGGAACTCCTTCTACGGTGAGGATGGCCTGAACTCAGCGGTCCAAGAATTAGGCGCCCGACCCGCGGAGGACCTGCCCTTGCTGCTGCTCGAACGGGTGCTCTCGTTTTCCGGTGGGCGCCTCCAGGACGACGCAGCCTTACTTGCGGTCACCTATGTAGGCCAACCCATTGCCACGGAAGGGAGTCCGCAAGGTACTTGAGAGCTGCCCTCGCGCACCGGTGAAAGCACCCTCTGTCCGACTTGCCCGATGACCGAAGATGGATTTGCTCACTATCCGTGCGGTGCATCGACAGCTAGCACCTCGATTACCGGGACGACCTGCGCGAATAGCCTCGCCTCCTGTTTCGCGGCGTCTGCCTCGGCGCCAAGGATTAGGTACAGCGAAGCGTGGAAGTCCACGAATGGGCGTCCGTTTGCCAGGTGGCCCGTACTCAACTCCGGCGTGACGGAAAGACCCGTCGCCACTGTTTCCAGACGGTCGGTGGCCGCTGCGCACAGGAGTCCATCCGTTCCTGCTCGAATGCGCAGGAGGCTGCCGCCTTGGCAAAGCGGCGACACGAAGACTCGATTCGCCAGGGCGGGGCAGCCGCAGCAAGAGCCAGCCCAGCCTGCTAGGCTTGGCGGGACGGTTCGCTGGGGACAGGAATGGGTCTTGATCAGGTAGGTAAAGCATAATGGATGGGCATCCAGGCCTAGAGGAAGTGAGGCACCTCAATGCGACCCTCTCTCCGGCGGAACGCGACGAACTGCTTCAGTGCCAGCTGATCGCCGCCACCCGTGGGGAAGGGGCGGTGATAGAGATGCTGGGGGATCTATTCCTCTGCCACGCGACCGAGGAACTGCCAGAAGAGCATCAGGAAGAGACCCAGAAGACCGGCGACGAAAGGATCGTGGTCCAGCGCTCGATGGGTGACGATCAATCATGGAAACGCGGCTCTGGAAGCTGCACCGCAATGCGTGACTTCCTCCTTCACCGCATGGCCACAACGGTGATCGTGGTGGTGTCGTGGATCGTGATGTCGTGGCCATCGTGGCGGCGGACGGTCGGCCGGCGATCGTGGACCGACGAGGCGGATGCGCGATAGTGGACCATCGCTGCTGGAAGAGGATCGTCAAGCTCGACCCTGCTCGGCCGCTCAGCGAGGAGCGACTGGCGCAGGTGTACACGTGGGACGTCGATGTCCTCGTGGTCGGGGGGAGCGGGGGTTACGGGCTCGGAGAGGTGCTCGCGCTCCTTCGCCGGTTGCGGCGCTACTCTATGCCTCTAGCCCTGGAGATCTCCGATCCAAAGGCCGTTTGTCCCGGTTTCGACCTGTATCTCGTCCCGATGGTGCTGAACAGCGCCGAGGTCGACTGGGTCATCGGGCACCATCAGGCGGCGATCAAGCGGTTCGCGGACCTTGTGGATTGGGACAAGCTGGTCGTTGAGGGATACTGCATCCTCAATCCGGATGCCACCGCGGCTCGTCTCTCGCGTGCTCGCACCGACCTCGCGCTCGAAGACGTCGTGGCGTTCGCTCTATTGGCAGAGCACCTACTCAAGTTGCCCATCTTCTATCTCGAATACAGCGGCGTTTATGGGTCTGCGGAGGTTGTCGCCGCTGTGCACCGGGTGCTTGCGAACACCCTCCTGTGGTACGGGGGAGGCATCCGCACCCCGGCGCAGGCCGGCGAGATGGCCGCGCTGACCGACGCCATCGTGGTTGGGAACGCCGTGTACGACGGGGAGGCTCCGCTCGCGGGGCGGTAGCTTAGGATGGCCGTCTGTTGCGCTCTTCGGCGTCGTCCTCTTCCTGGTACTGTGCAGCCTGGCCGTGTTCGCCATCCTCACCCAAATGCCTGGGAGGGCCTGGTGATCCTGCGATGTTATCCTAGTAGGCGTGCTTCGCCGCATGCTAGCGCCCGTCCGGGAGGAGACGGCGTTTCCTTTGGGCAACTGCGCCCGGAGCAGCCGCCGGTCTGCTGACCGGTGCAGTTACGGGGCTCTGCAGTGACACACGTGGTCGATGAGTCGGAAACACGCGTCCGACGGGCTGAGGGAACGCAAGAACAGGACGAGTCAAGGAGCGACATGGACGGATCCACTCTCGCCATAGAGGGTCTCACCAAGACATTCGGGGAGCGGAAGGCCGTCGACGAGGTCTCCTTTCACGTGAGACCTGGGGAGATCTTCGGCTTTCTCGGCCCCAATGGATCAGGGAAGACGACGACGATCCGCATGGCCTTGGATATCATCCGCCCCGATAGCGGGACGGTGTCGCTGTTCGGCTCTCGACCAAGACTTATGACGCTGCGGGAGGTGGGCTACCTTCCCGAGGAGGCCGGGCTTCCTCCCAAGGCTCGGGTCCTGGACACCGTCCGCTACCTGGCTCGGCTCAAAGGTCTCTCGCGGGAAGCCGCCGAGGCCCGCGCCAACGAGCTCCTGGAAGCAGTCGGCCTCTACGAGCATCGGCTCAAGAAGGTCGACGCGCTATCCCAGGGCATGAAGCAGATGGCGCAGTTCGTTGTCGCCATCGCCCACCGACCCCGGCTGCTCATCCTCGACGAGCCCTTCTCAGGCCTCGACCCTCTCAACGTCAAGCTGATGAAAGGGATGCTCCTGGAGCACCAGCAGGCCGGGGCTACCATCATGTTCAGCACCCACATCATGGCGGACGTCGAGGAGATGTGCGAGCGGATCGCGCTGATATCAGACGGTAGGCTACTGCTCTTCAACGACTTGGCCGAGATCCGCCGCGAGCGGGGCGTGAAGTCGGTGCAGGTGCAGGCAGCGGGCATCCCCGACGAACTCGCAGACCAGCGCCGCAGGGAGCTCCCCGGAGGGGTAGTGGAGTACGAGATGGGCGACGAGCTGACGCCCGAGCGAATCTTCGCTTCGTACGCGGCATCGGGCATCCAGGTCGACCGTTTCGAACGGGTGCTGCCTTCGCTGACCGACATATTCATCGAGGAGGTGTCCCGTGCGCGGAAGGTCGCGTGAGACTTGGATCATCTTCTCCGAGGAGCTGCGCACACACATGCGCAGCCGCTGGTATCTCATCTCCACGCTTGTCGTGGTTCTTATCCTCGTCCTCGCCGTGTTCCTGGTGCCCGCTCTGGTCGGAGATGGCGAAGCCCCGGGCGGAGTGGGGGGCTTGGAGTCCGGCCTCGAACGGATGGGCTATGTCGATGAGACCCAGGAGTTCTCCGGCGTGCTTCGGGAGGCCGGTCTGCGCGAGTCTGAGGATCGCGCCGAAGGGCTGGAGGTCTTAGCGGCGGGAGAGATCGACTGGCTATACGTGCTTCCCGATGACTACATGTCGTCGGGAAGGATCGAGCAGTACGGTGCGTTCGCGGGCCGGTTCCCCTCCAACCCGGCCGGAGAAGGTGCCGTGCGCGCGCTGCTCACGCAGGGTATGCTGGCCGACCAGGTGGATCCCGAGATCACCGCTCGGGTTCTCGCTCCTGCCGACTACGAAAGCTACCGGGTCGCTAAGGACGGCACCGTCTCTGAGCTTCCTCCCACCGCCGAGGCTGTGGGAGGACTACTGGTTCCCATGATATTTGCGGTTCTCCTTGGGCTGGGGTTGTCTGTCGGGGCGGGCAGCTTGGTGCAGAGTGTCTCGGAGGAGAAGGCCAGCCGACTGGTGGAGGTAGTTGTCACCTCGGCTTCGCCGCTGTCCATTATGGCCGGCAAGCTCCTCGCCTTGACCGCGGTAGGTCTTGCGCAGGCGGCGGTCTGGATCGTCGCTACCGCCCTCACGGTGCCCATGATGCTCGGCCGTATCCCGGGCATCGGGGGCTTCACCGTCTCCGCCGAGCTGTGGCTCATAATCATCGGTTGCTTCATTACTGGCTACTTCCTCATAACTGCGCTCGCGATCCTTGTGGGGGCCATCGCGCCGTCGACTCGGGAGGCGGCCAGTCTGGGGGGATGGGTCTCGCTCGTCGGGTTCGTCCCCATCTGGTTCGCGGGGTTCATAATAGCTGTACCGGAGGGAGCGTTAAGTCGGGTCCTTTCCTACATCCCCTTCACCGCGCCGAGCGGCATTCTGGTGCGTATCGCCGGCGGCGGCGACATGGCCGCGTGGCAGATCGTACTCGCCTTAGTGGGTGTGGCGGTTATGGGCTTCATCGTGCTCTGGATCTCCACCCGCGTGTTTCGGGCCGCCATCCTCATGCGCGGGCAGAGCTTCACCTCCCGCAACCTCTGGACGGCGCTCCGGCGGGCCGACTGACTCGGAAGGTGGCTGACTGGGGCGGCGGCGAACCCGAGAGAGCCTCCCGATGCGGGGGCGCCGGTCGACATCTTCTACTGAGCCGGAGGACGAGATGAAACGAGAGACCACACATCGAGCAGCTGCGCGGCAGATCCCGCTCGTCGTGCTGCTCGCCATCCTGCTGCTCTTTGCCCTGGCGATGGGAGTCTCCGCGGCAGGTTGTGGCTCGGCGGACACGACCACAACCTCCGCTTCTTCCCCCGAAACGACGGCGCCTGTCTCCGCTCCCCCCGCCGACCAAGCCCAGGTCGATCGACTCACCGAGCGGGCGCTGGATCTCGTCGGGCTTCTTGCTGCAGGACGTTATCTCGATGCTCACCAGACCTTTGACGACACCATGAAGGCAGCCCTTCCGCCGGAAAGCGTGGAAGAGGTCTGGACGGCGCTCCTCCAACAAGTGGGAGTCTACGAAGGACCGTCGGCCGTGAGGAGCGAAAGTGTGGGTGAGCATACGGCGATCATCGTGCAGACGGAGTTCGAGCAGGCGCCGATAGACATCCGCGTTGTCTACGGAGACGACGAACGGGTCGCGGGTCTTTTCTTCCAGCCGGCTCAGATTACCCAAGAGTCACCGCCCTACGCCGATCCGGCCGCGTTCACCGAGCGCGTCATCACCGTGGGCAGCGGACCTTGGGAGCTTCCGGGTACGCTCACGCTTCCCGTAGGCGAGGGACCCTTCCCGGCGCTGGTACTGGTGCACGGGTCGGGACCCAACGACCGCGACGAGACGCTCGGCCCCAACAAGCCCTTCCGCGACCTGGCCGAGGGACTCGCAGCGGCAGGTGTCGCCGTGCTCCGCTACGACAAGAGGACGCTGCGTTACGCGGAGGCAATGGCCACCGAGGAGGACATCACCGTTCGTGAAGAGACGGTGGACGACGCTCTCGCCGCCGTGGAGGCCCTGCGCGCCCTGCCCGAGGTGTCGGAAGGCGACATCTTCGTGCTGGGTCACAGTCTCGGGGGTATGCTGGTTCCGCGGATAGGTCTGGACGATCCCGATATCGCCGGTTTCGTGGTAGCCGCAGGCGCCGCCCGTCCGCTGGAGGACCTCATCCTGGAGCAGACCCGGTATCTGTTCTCGCTGGAGCAGAAGACCCCCGGCGCCGAGCAGCGGGCAGCGCTGGCCGCCCTCGAAGCGCAGGTGGAGCGGGTGAAGGACCCAGACCTCAGCGCGGAGACGCCGGCGGCCGAGCTGCCCCTCGCCATCCCTGTCGCCTACTGGCTCGACCTCCGTGGCTACGATCCGCCCGTCGCTGCCCGCGAGCTCGGGCGCCCGCTCCTCATTATCCAGGGTGGCCGCGACTACCAGGTCACCGAGGCAGACTTCGCCCTCTGGGAGAAGGCGCTGGCTGGCGAGGCAGGCGTGGAACTCATTCTGTATCCAGAGTTGAACCACCTCTTCATGCCGGGGGAAGGGCCCCCACGACCCACCGAGTATCTGCGGCCCGGCCACGTGGCCGGGCAAGTCGTCCGCGACATCGCCCGCTTCCTGCTCGCTAACACCGGAAGGTAGGCGGCTGGTTCAAACGCCGGCCTCCGGATGATCTAGGCGCGACCAGGGAGTCTCGGGTAGACGACCACCGGCTCTGAGGCGTAAGCAGCTACGAATGCAACCAAGGAGACGCGTCGCGCCGTCCAGGGCGATCATACGGTACGCTTGGGAAACATGAGATGCAGTTGGGAGGACTACTGCGGTTTGACCGGGATGTAGATCTCCACCTTGTGGACGGCGTCCGGCCCGTCCCCGGGGTCGTTAAGGTACATCTCCATGCATGCGCCCTCGCTCGCCTGGTAGCCGCTCTCGGACAGCCATGCGCCCATGCGGTCCCAGGCTTCTCCGTACCGGTCGGGAGCGAGCTCGAAGTAGCCAACCGCGTATGTGCCTCCCGGGATGGTGCGGGTGCCGATCTCCCCTTCGGACGCCGTCTCCGCCGGGACGGTGATGGCCACATCCATTCGCAGCTTCTCGGGATCGGTGACACAGGGATCATCCTCGTAGATGGAGATGGCTCTGGTCTGCGGCCCCACCAGCCCCCTGGGCCCGGCCCAGGAGAACAGTTGCCCGAACATCCGCCCGAATAGGGCGCTGTCGCCCATGTACGGCCCGATGTGGCGCAGGTAGGCCACGTTCATCTCGGGCACATTACGCACTTCGACCTTCGTTTCGTCCATGTCCATCGCCAACCCTCCATGACCAGTCTTCTGCTTACCGGATCGAGGATGCTGCTGACAGTATAGGCGGTGCCGCGATGCTGTACCTGATCTGGAACGGAGCCCTTGAGATAGTCGCCGACCGCCACACCCTGGGCGTCTTCAGCCGGAAGCTGTGGTGCCGCCTGCTGGAGGAGTTGCCCCAGTTCCGGGAGCTTCGCATGGACCACCTACGATTCCAACCTGAGGGCAGAAGGCGAATATCCTTGACACTGTGGGGAGTTGAAGACCTCCAAAGGTCGATTGCGAGCACACTACCAGCCGTTCTTAGTGTCAATAGACACAGGGAAGTATTGACTGGCCGATGTGTGAGCCTTTTTTGGGCTTGCTAGGTGGCTGCGTCACGGAGAGTGTCGGCTGAGCGGAGGGTGGATTCGCACCCCCGGTACCGCCCGCGCGGCACAATGGTCTTCGAAGTCTGTCCCAGGTCCGGTGCGGTGGTGTCTAGCGTGCATGGGTGTCCTGTCCGTCCAGTTCAAGTGAGTCTTGAGTGCGGCCGAAGCTTAGTGCCGGCCGGGAATCCGGAAGTACTTGCGAGATTCTTACAGATTGCGACCTCCTCCACACGCTCTTTCGACAGTCCAGGTGCTTAGCTACTTGTTGCAGGCAAGTCGGGAGGGGTGGTTTGGATGGATGCCGTTGTCGTGGTTGTCGCGGTGACCATGTTCGTTCTTTCATGGGTACTCGTGTTGACCCTTCAGCGCCTCTAGAAGGCCACCTCCGGAGATCTTGCTAAGGGATGAGAACACCGGGGAGTAACATGCTCATCGTGTGCGCCATAGTAGCTGCGCTTCTGCTGGGATACCTGGTCTACGCACTTGTGCGGCCGGAGAAACTGGGATGAGCGGCCAGGGCTGGCTGCAGATTGCTCTCTTTCTCGGATCAGTCCTGATCCTTGTGCGCCCTCTTGGCGGCTATATGGTTCGGGTCTTCGAGGGCAAGCCGGTCTTTGCGATTTCTCGGGTTCTTGGCCCGGTCGAACGTCTCATCTACAAGCTGGGTGGCATAGATCCTGCGAGCGAGATGAGCTGGAAGAGATACGCCGCCAACGTGCTCTTCTTCAGCTTCGTGGGCTTTCTTCTCCTATATCTCCTGCAGCGCATTCAGGGGTGGCTGCCCGGTGGCCCAGAAAGCGTGGGTAACGTAAGGGCAGATTTGGCCTTCAACGCTGCAGCCAGCTTCGTGACGAACACCAACTGGCAGGCCTATGGTGGCGAGACCACCATGAGGCACGTGACCCAGATGCTGGGTCTTACCGTGCAGAACTTCGTTTCCGCGGGAACAGGGATAGCCGTGTTGATCGCCCTCATACGCAGCTTCGCTCGCCGTGCGACCGACTGCTTAGGCAACTTCTGGGTCGACCTGACCCGAGCCGTTCTCTACTTGCTTCTGCCCCTATCTTTCGTCCTTGCCATCGTGTTGGTTTCGCAAGGAGTCGTGCAGACCCTGGGTTCCTCGCAAGAAGCGCAACTCGTGGAGCCTTACGCTACCGCGGGCGGCCACCAGATCACTTCTCAGAGCATCGCGGTCGGTCCGGTGGCCTCGCAGGTTGCCATTAAGGAGCTGGGTACCAACGGGGGCGGTTTCTTCAACGCCAACTCGGCTCATCCCTTCGAGAATCCCACGCCGCTCACGAACTTCCTGGAGCTGGTTTCGATCATCCTCATCCCTGCTGCCCTCTGCCACACGTTCGGCCGAATGGTCGGCAATACCCGGCAAGGATGGGTCGTTCTGGCGGCCATGATGATCGTTATGATTGGCATGATCGCCTTCGCCTACAACTTCGAACAACAAGGCGTACCCCAGGTGGCGCAGATGGGAGCAGACCTTAACGCCGCCGCAGGACCCACGACCGCGCAGCCCGGGGGCAACATGGAGGGCAAAGAGGTGCGCTTCGGCATTTCCGGGTCGGCGACTTGGGCTGTCGCCACCACCGGCGCATCCAATGGCTCCGTGAACAGCATGCACGACTCCTTCACGCCTTTGGGTGGCCTGGCGCCCCTGGTCATGATCCAGCTGGGGGAGGTGGTGTTCGGGGGCGTGGGCTCCGGCCTGTACGTGATGCTCGTGTTCGCCATCGTGGCCGTCTTCATCGCCGGCCTCATGGTGGGGCGAACCCCCGAGTACCTGGGCAAGAAGATCGAGATCTACGAGATGAAGGTGGTCTCACTCATAATCCTCGTCCCGGTCATCGCCATCCTGGTGGGCACGATGATCGGCGTCGCAACCGAGGCAGGCAGAGCCGGTGCGGGCAACCCGGGCGCTCACGGGTTTAGCGAGATCCTCTATGCCTTCACCTCCGCGGTAGGCAACAACGGCAGCGCTTTCGCCGGCATCTCCTCCGACACCACCTTCTACAACATCGCTCTGGGCATCTGCATGCTCATCGGCCGCTTCTGGATCCTGGTGCCCACGCTCGCTCTGGCCGGGTCGCTTGCCCAGAAGAAGCATGTGCCCGTAAGCGCCGGCACGCTTCGCACGGACGGCCCGATCTTCGTTGGCCTTCTCATCGCTGTCGTGATCGTGGTGGGAGCACTCAGCTTCCTGCCTGCCCTGGCTTTGGGCCCGATCGTCGAGCACCTGATCATGGTCGGGTAGGAGAAGGCAATCACATGACCACACAATTCCGCGACGTTCGTCAGGGCCTGGGCCACGCGAACCCCAAGGCGCGCTCCCTCGACTGGGGCCTGACCGGCATTGCCGCCTTGGACTCGCTGAGGAAGCTCAACCCTCGCGTGCAGGTGCGTAACCCGGTCATGTTCGTGGTATGGGTGGGAGCCTTACTGACCTTCGTCTTGTTCGTTCAGGCCGCAGCTGGAAGCGGAGAGGCGTCTCCCGGCTTCATCCTTTCTGTCTCTCTTCTTCTCTGGTTCACGGTGATCTTCGCGAATTTCGCTGAGGCTCTGGCGGAAGGCCGTGGAAAGGCTCAAGCCGACAGTCTGCGCAAAGCCCGCAAGGAGATCACGGCCACCAGGCTGGCGGAGGCGGACCGCGAAGCGCGCGCAGAGTCGGTCTCCTCGTCTCTTCTGGCGCGGGGAGACCTGGTTCTGGTTCAAGCCGGCGAGTTCATCCCAGCGGACGGCGAGGTAGTCGTGGGAGCGGCGTCCGTGGATGAGAGCGCCATCACCGGCGAGAGCGCGCCCGTTATCCGCGAGAGCGGAGGCGATCGCAGCGCCGTGACCGGGGGTACTCGTGTACTCTCCGACTGGCTGGTCGTGCGCGTCACTGCGCTACCCGGGGAGACGTTTCTCGACCGCATGATCGCGATGGTGGAAGGAGCCAAGCGCCAGAAGACCCCTAATGAGATCGCCCTCAATATCCTGCTGGCAGCGCTCACTATCATCTTCCTAGTGGTGGTGGTCTCGCTTCAGCCGATGTCCCAGTACAGCGTGGACGCGGCGGGGGAAGGGGAGGTGGTGTCGATCACCATTCTCGTGGCTCTGCTCGTCTGTCTGGCTCCCACTACCATCGGGGCCCTGTTATCTGCGATCGGCGTCGCCGGCATGAACCGGCTGAGCAAAGCAAACGTAGTGGCCATGTCCGGCCGGGCTGTGGAAGCGGCGGGTGATGTCGACGTGCTACTCCTGGACAAGACCGGCACCATAACCCTGGGCAATCGCCAGGCGACGGAGTTCGTGCCGGCGCCTGGGGTGGATCCGGCCGAGTTGGCCGACGCCGCCCAACTTGCCTCCCTAGCCGACGAGACGCCCGAGGGGCGGAGCATAGTGATCCTGGCCAAGAAGCAATACGGACTCCGCGGCCGCGAGCTTGTCTCCCTCGGTGCCACCTTCTCGCCGTTCTCCGCTCAAACCCGCATGAGCGGGGTCGATCTGGACGGGCGCCGGATCCGGAAAGGGGCAGCCGACGCTTTGGAGGCCTACGTGAGGGATCAAGGCGGGTCCGTGCCCAGGCAGGTAAGCGAGACCGTGGACGCTATCGCCCGAAAGGGCGGCACTCCGCTCGTGGTGGCAGACGGAGAGAAGGTGCTGGGCGTCATCCATCTCAAGGATATCGTCAAGGGTGGCATCCAGGAGCGCTTCCTCGATCTACGCCGTATGGGCATAAAGACCGTCATGATTACCGGGGACAACCCGGTCACCGCGGCGTCGATCGCCGCTGAGGCCGGCGTGGATGACTTCCTGGCCGAGGCCACTCCGGAGGCCAAACTCGAGTTGATCCGCACGTATCAGGCCGAGGGACATCTGGTGGCCATGACCGGCGACGGCACAAACGACGCGCCCGCCCTGGCCCAGGCCGACGTCGCCGTGGCCATGAATACCGGCACCCAGGCTGCTAAAGAGGCCGGCAACATGGTCGACCTCGACTCCAATCCCACCAAGCTGCTCGAGATCGTGCATATCGGCAAGCAGACACTGATGACTAGGGGATCGCTCACCACCTTCAGTATCGCCAACGACATAGCCAAGTACTTCGCCATAATCCCGGCCGCCTTCGCCGCTACGTATCCGCAACTTAACGCTCTCAACGTGATGCGGCTCACCACTCCCCAGAGCGCGGTCCTCTCGGCGGTCATTTTCAATGCCGTCGTAATCGTCTTTCTCATTCCTTTGGCTCTGCGCGGGGTCAAGTACCGGCCGCGGCCTGCCGTGCAACTCCTGCGTAACAACCTGCTGGTTTACGGGCTGGGAGGACTGGCAGTACCGTTCGCGGGCATCAAGATCATCGACTTGCTCCTGCACGTCTTGGGCCTCGTGTGAGGGGATGTATTATGGGCAAGATGCTAAGAGAGAGTGTGGTCGTTTTGGTGGCGTTGGGGATCATCGCAGGCGCGCTCTATCCTCTGGCGGTCACAGGGGTATCGCAGGCGTTCTTCTCGCACGAAGCCGAGGGCAGCATGATCATCTTGGACACCAAGGTTCTTGGATCGAAGCTGATAGGTCAGCCTTTCAGTGATCCGGGCTACTTCTGGCCCCGCCCTTCCGCGACCAGGCTCGTTCCCTACAACGCAGCTGCGTCGGCCGGTTCCAACCTGGGTCCCACCAATCCTGTGCTCATCGAGTTGGTGAAGAGGAGGGTCGAAGCTCTCCGCGCCGCGGATCCCGGGAACACCCGACCGGTGCCGGTAGATCTTGTGACCTCGTCGGCCAGTGGTCTTGATCCTCACATTAGTCCGGCGGCGGCTGAGTTCCAGGTGGCGCGGGTGGCTAGGGCAAGAGGATTACCGCAGGATGTGGTCCGCGCCTTGGTGGCAGAGCAAACCGAGGGGCGGCAATGGGGCGTCTTCGGTGAGCCGCGGGTGAATGTTCTGGATCTCAATCTGGCCCTGGATGCCTTTACTGAGCGGTGACTTGAGCATGGAGGAGCACCGTCCAGACCCCGATAAGCTCCTGGAGCAACTCCAGGCGGATGAGTCCCGCCGCAACCGGGGGGCCCTAAAGGTCTTCTTTGGCTACGTGGCGGGCGTCGGCAAGACCTACGCCATGCTGGAGGCCGCTCAGCATGCGCTGGCAGCTGGTGTGGACGTCGTGGCCGGCTATGTCGAGCCCCACGGCCGACCGGAGACCGAGGTTCTCCTCGAGGGGCTCGAGGTGTTGCCGCCTCTGCTGTTCGAGTACCGAGGTCTCAAGCTTCACGAACTCGACCTAGACGCTGCCCTCGCCCGGCACCCGCAACTTCTCCTCGTAGACGAGCTGGCGCACACTAACGCTCCCGGGGCAAGGCACGCCAAGCGCTGGGAAGATGTGCAAGAACTCCTGGGAGCGGGCGTCGATGTCTATACGACCCTGAACGTCCAACACCTGGAGAGCCTGAACGACATCATCGCTCAGATAACCGGCGCGCATGTCCGTGAGACGGTCCCGGATGCGATCTTCGACGATGCAGATTCGGTCGAGGTCGTGGACCTACCCCCGGGGGAGTTGGTTGAACGGCTGAACCAAGGCAAGGTCTACATCCCAGCTCAGGCCGAGCGGGCTCTCCAAGGCTTCTTTAGCCGCCCCAACTTGGGGGCTCTCAGGGAGATCACGCTGAGGCGGACCGCCGATCGCGTCCGCGCGCATCTGAAGACCACGAGACTGGCCTCGGCCGGGGTGCGGGCGAGCTGGGCCATCTCCGAGACCCTCTTGGTATGTGTTGGCCCGAGCCCGACGTCCGCCAGAGTGATCCGCACCTCAAAGCGCATGGCGGCGTCCCTTGGAGCCCGCTGGATCGCACTAGGAGTCCAAAGCCCCCGGACAAGTGGCTCTGTTGAATCGCAGCAGCGGCTCATGCAGAACATCCAACTGGGTGAGCGTCTGGGGGCCGAGACAGCGACATTGACGGGCGACAATATCGCAGAGGAAATCATCAGCTACGCGCATTCGCAAGGGGTCACGAAGATCGTCATCGGCAAGACCGCCGAGCCGCGTTGGAAGCGTCTCGTGGGTGGGAGCATTCTGGACCACCTGGTCGAACAAAGCGGTGATATTGATGTGTATGTTGTCACCGGGGGGAAGGAGCCGGACCGCGTTCCCCCGAAGCGTCCGCGACGCCGGTTGGCCTGGCGAGGCTACGCTTGGTCGGCGGCCGCTGTGGTGGCCGCAGGCTTGGTGGCTTGGGCGTTCCAGGATATCGGTCTGGCTGAGGCCAACAAAGCCACCGTGTTCCTCTTCGCCGTGGTCCTCGTGGCTGCTCGGTTCGGCCTCGGTCCGGGGATCCTGGCTACTGTCCTCGGGGTATCAGCGTTTGATTTCTTCTTCGTTCCCCCTTATGGAACATTTGCCGTAGAGGACGCGCAGTTTGTAATCACCTTCGCACTGATGCTGGTGGTCGCCCTTATCATCAGCTCCCTGGCTGCCCGCTTGCGCCGACAGGTCCAGGCCGCCCGTACCCGTGAGCGGCGGTTGGACGCACTCTATCGACTGAGCCGCGAGTTGTCCGGAATGTCTGGCGCGCACCAGCTCGCCTCCGTGGCCCAGCGGGAGGTGTCCAGCGTATTCGCCAGCGAGGTAGCCATCTACCTACCCGACGACGAGGGCGAGTTACGGCCGGTGGTTTCCAGCTCGAGAGCGATAGCTTCTGGTTCTCGGGAAAAGGCGGTGGCGACGTGGGCGTTCGACCATGGCCAGCTGGCCGGCAACGGCACCGATACGTTGCCCGATTCTGCCGCTCTACACATACCAATGATCACCCCGAGAGGCACGGCCGGGATTCTCAGCGTCGATCAACCCAAAGGCGACCCTCTGCTCTCGCCGGAGAACAGGCAGCTGTTGGAAACCCTCGCCACTCAAATCGGTACGGCCATAGAGCGAGACAGGTTGGCCGAGGAGACTCACAAAGCTCTGCTGCAGATAGAGCAGGAACGCATGCGCAACTCGCTTCTAAGCTCTGTGTCTCACGATCTGCGGACACCATTGGCAGTGATAGCGGGGGCAAGCAGCGCTCTTCTCGAATTGGGAGAGGCGGTGGACGTTCCGCGGCGAACGGAGTTGCTGGAGGAAGTGGTCGAGGAGTCCACTCGGTTGGCCCGCTTGGTCGACAATCTGCTTAGTATGACCCGACTTGACGCTGGACCGATTGAGGTCAAGAAGCAGTGGTTCCCGCTTGAAGACGTAATCGGCTCCGCGCTGGGGCGCCTGCGCAAGGAGTTGTCCGGCCGATCGGTGAATAAGGATCTCGCTCCCGGTCTGCCGCTCATACCGCTGGATGGCGTGCTCATCGAGCAGGTCCTCGTGAACCTATTGGAGAACGCTCTCAGGTACAGCGGTGCCGCATCCCCCATCGACATCAGTGCCAGCATCGAAAATGGGGGAGTGATTGTCAGTGTGGGCGACAGAGGACCCGGTCTGGCATTGGGAGAAGAAACACAAGTGTTCGAAAGGCTGTTCCGCGGGTCTGCGTCGGCATACTCGGGCAAGAGGGGGGTGGGGTTGGGTCTGGCCATAGCCCGAGCCATCATCGGCGCCCACGGGGGCTGGATATCGGCGGAGAACCGTCCGGGAGGAGGCGCGTCTTTTGCCTTTCTTCTTCCCCTGGGAGAGTCGCCCCCTGATCTGGCGGCAATTGAACGAGAAGGGGCGCAGACGTGAGTGAGAAAGAAGGCGCCACACAAGCGCGCGTTCTAGTCATCGAAGACGACCGTCCTATCCGCCGGTTCTTGGAGGCCGCGCTCACTAGTGAGGGCTACGAGGTCGTTGAGGCTGAGACGGGGCGGTTGGGACTGACCCACATTCTCGCCCGTATGCCAGATGCAGTGGTGCTCGATCTTGGGCTTCCCGATATGGACGGCATGGAAATCATCGCGCGCGTCCGTGAATGGTCGCAGGTCCCTATCATCATTCTCTCCGCTCGTGGTCGTGAAGACGACAAGGTCGACGCCCTCAACATCGGAGCCGACGACTACCTGACCAAGCCCTTCAGCGTGCCCGAGCTGCTCGCTCGTGTCCGAGTGGCACTGCGTCACGCAGCCGTACTTCGGTCTGGCGGCCGAGAGGAAACCTCGCAATTTCAAGTCGGCGACCTTGTGGTGGACGTCGACAGTCGCCGCGTCTTCAAGAAAGAGGTCGAGGTCCATCTCACTCCGCTCGAATACAGGCTTCTCACAACCCTCGTCAAGAACGCGGGAAAGGTCCTCACGCATCGGTTTCTGCTCCGCGAGGTCTGGGGAGTTGGATATCTGGAACAGACCCACTACCCCCGGATGTTGATTGCCAGCCTCAGGCGAAAGCTCGAGGATGATCCGGCGGAACCGCGCTACATATTCACCGAGCAGGGCGTGGGGTACCGCCTGGTCGAAGACTGAAGGACACAAGACCGCCGATTATTGAGAATCCGCAGGGGGCGATAGCGCCGATTTCAGCCGGTCAAACCAGTCGCCAAGCTGGCGTGTTCCATGGCCTTCTGCGTCAAGCTGATGCTCCGAAGCGATCGATGGGCAGAAGTAGTCATCAGCTGTTCTGTTGTTGTGGCCCCGGACCTGATCGAAGCTGCTCGCGGCCGGCGCTTCCTGGCGGAGATAGGCACCGAGGCTGACACCATTTGGTCATAGTGTTGTTCCTGAGCGGTAAGTGTCGCGTAGAGCGCCTGACTTCAGTGTCGAAGGCGGTATCACCTATCCCAGGTGCTGGGCTGTCCCTGGCAGCGCTCGTCGGTGCATTATGGTCTGGAACGAGGTGTTCCCGTTTGTCACCCCCACCGGGCATTGGGATTCGCACGCCGTGGAGTGCCATGACGAGCGATCGGCAGGGCACGCCCGTGGGGTGGGCGACATCAATCCTGGTCTTCTGCCACGAGGGCTTTGAGGTTGGCGCCGACTGCTTTGCTCTTGCTCTGGGTCATGGTGTGCTCCCTCTCGTAGGGGTGATTGGTCATCACGTGCATGCCATGACCTTTTCCCAAGTCCTTCTTCGAAGAGCTTTTGCACACAAGTCAGCACATTACCCGCTGTTCGTGGTGCCACAGGCTGATCTGGCGTTCTCCGCGAAGCCGGTGACTCCCGTCGGCAGTACCCGCGCTCGGCGCTCCACTAGGAGATCTTCCGGCGGTAGGTGACCATGGCGATGGCGTACGCGGCAATGAGCAGACCGACACACCAGGCGAGCGCGATCCAGATGTCGGCGCCGACCGGCTGCTGTGTGAACAGGTTGCGGATCGCGTTGACGATGGACGTCACCGGCTGGTGCTCGGCGAAGGCGCGCACCGGGCCGGGCATGGTGTCGGTGGGCACGAATGCCGAGCTGATGAATGGCAGGAAGATGAGCGGGTAGGCGAACGCGCTCGCGCCGTCAGCGGTCTTCGCGGAGAGACCGGGGATCACGGCGAGCCACGTCAGCGCCAGGGTGAACAGGACCAGGATGCCGGCGACCGCGAGCCACGCCACAACTCCCGCTCCCGAGCGAAAGCCCATGAGGAGGGCGGCGAGCACGACGACGGCGAGCGACATCAGATTGGCGACCAGCGAGGTCAGCACGTGGGCCCACAGCACGGACGACCGTGCGATCGGCATGGAGTGGAATCGCGCGAAGATGCCGCTCCGCATATCCAAGAAGAGCCGGAATGCGGTGTAGGAGATGCCCGAAGCAACTGTGATGAGCAGAATCCCGGGCAGCAAGTAGTTCACATACGAATCCGACCCCGTGTCGATCGCGCCGCCGAACACGAAGACGAACAGCAGCAAGAACGCGATCGGCATGATCGTGGTCGTGATGATGGTGTCCAGGCTGCGCGTGATGTGCCGCAGGGATCGTCCCGTCAAGATGGCGGTGTCGCCGAAGAAATGTGCGGTCATAGTCATTCCTCATTCGTCCGTGTCGAAGCTGCGGCACTGCCAACATCGCCCTTCTTGCCGCCGGAACCGACGATCGCGAGGAAGACGTCCTCGAGGGTCGGCTGCTTCTCGACGTATTCGACCTTGGCGGGCGGCAGCAGCAGCTTCAGTCCGGCGAGCGTGTCGTTAACGATGATCCGGCCCTCGTGGAGGATCGCGATCCGGTCGGCGAGGTGTTCGGCTTCGTCCAGATCCTGCGTCGTGAGCAACACCGTCGTGCCGTGCACGGCGAGTCTCTTGACGGTCTGCCAGACCTCGATGCGTGCTTGGGGATCGAGCCCGGTCGTCGGCTCGTCGAGGAAGATGACAGACGGATTCCCAATGAGGCTCATCGCGATGTCGAGGCGGCGGCGCATGCCACCCGAGTACGTCGACACCTTCCGCGCGGCCGCGTCGGTCAGCGAGAAACGATCGAGCAGGTCGTCCGCGATCTGGCCCGGGTCATTGAGGTGCCGCAGCCGGGCGACCAGCACGAGGTTCTCCCGCCCGCTGAGGATCTCGTCGACGGCAGCGAACTGTCCGGTGAGGCTGATGGACTGACGCACATCCGCGGCTTGCGTGGCGACATCGAAGCCGTTGACGCTGACCGTACCCGCGTCCGCCTTGAGCAGTGTGCACAGAATGCTCACGACCGTGGTCTTGCCCGCCCCGTTCGAGCCGAGCAGGGCAAAGATGCTGCCCCGAGCCACGTCGAAGTCCACACCGCGCAGCACGTGCAACGTCTTGTAGGACTTCTCCAGGCCCCGCACGTGGATCGCGGGCTCCTGGATCTGATTGGCTGTCATCTGAGTATCCGTTCTCTCTGCCGTCACGCGTCGTTGCCCGCGACGCGATCGATGGCGGTGGTCAGCCGCTCCCGCTCCTTGTTGATCCATTGACCCTCCGAGTAGTTCCGAAGAAACGCCTCGGCGAACTCCACGGGGTCGTCTCCGACGATGGCGCGGATCGGGGTTCCGTCCGCCACGCTCTGCTCGAAGAGCTCGGCGAGATCATCCAGCATCGACATCATGGTGTCGCCCTTGGTGATCGCCCCGAAGTACATCAGGTACCGCTCCAGCGCCGAAATCGCCGTGTGGTAGTCCGCCGGGAGCCGTCTCGTGCGCGCCTGGTGCTGCCGGTAACGCCGTTTCTCGGCGATCATCGTTGAGATGGACATGGTCATCTGCCTCCTTCTCGGAGCTTATCGAGCCGTCCCGTGAGGAAGCTCCAGGTCCTCCAGAACTCTTCCAGATACGCCTGTCCCTGAACGTTGAGCGAATACACCTTGCGCGGCGGCCCCTTCTCGGACGGGCACTTCTCCACGTCGACAAAGCCTCTTTGCTCGATCCTGACGAGCAGCGCGTAGACGGTCCCCTCGGCAATGTCGGAGAAACCCATCTCCCGCAACCGTCCAGTGATCTCGTAGCCGTACGCGGGCTGCACGGACAGGATCGCGAGGACGATGCCCTCCAGCGTGCCCTTGAGCATCTCCGTCATCTGTCTGCCCACGGGACACCTCCCTTGCCTACTAAGTTACACTGATTAGTAGTACATAGTAGCACTGAATAGTGAAAGTGCAAGGCAGGCTTCTCAAGAGAAACGACCCTGTACGCTGCCTTCACCTAAACCTGAGCTTCCAACCCAACCCACTCCCTCACCAAGGCGATGGCCTCCTTGTCCTTGTCCTGCGCGCGGAGCATCTCTATGCGGGCGGCACGCACCCACTCCCGGGCGGTATGTCGAGAAAGAGCCGAGGTGGGATCGGTGTCGCTGCCGATGTCAAACTGACCCCCTACTGACGAAATGAAGTGAACCCCCTCCTTAGCAAGTAGGCTGTCTCCCGGCCGATGACCAAGAGCCGGGAGGACAGCGTGATCAGACTGGAAGAGTGGGTGGACATCGTGGCGCTGCACCGGCAGGGGGTTTCTATCAAGGCCATCGCGCGTATGCTCGGCATCTCTCGCAATGCGGTGAGCCGGGCCCTCAAGCGGGGCGGACCGCCGATCCGAGCACCGCAGGGCCGCCCTCCCTCCAAGCTCGAACCCTATAAGGCCTACCTTGGAGAGCATCTCCACCGTGCGGCGCTCCTGAGCCTTGGCACGAGAAGAGGAAAAGAGGCAGGGGACTGTCTGCGCCAAGCATCTCTGGGATAGGTCGCGCGCGCGGCTGGTTCTTGCCAACGCACAGCCAACGCCGCGGCCGGTTGCGGTTGTTCCTGGACGGTCGCCGATGGGAGACGAACTCTGGGCTGTGCAGCCCTTTCTGTGTTTCCTTGGGCGCAGGTGCTCGCCGCTGGTCGGCCGAAGTCACCACTGAAAATCATGGTGTCCCCGGTTCAATTCCGGGTCCCGCCACCTAAATGCCCTGCTTATGACAATACTTTCCGTTTGGCACTATTGGCGTTGGCGAGGTTCAGCCAACATTCAGCCAACGCCGGAGGTGGCGCCCGCTTCTTCGCCTCCGAATTTGCGTTCCCGGCTGCACCATCTCGAGCACAGATGGCTGCTACAACCACGTCCGGGGACACTACCTCTTCTAGGCTGTCACCTCGGAAGCAAATGTCGGCAGAACATACACGTTCGGGGTCCCGCCACTACGATCCTTGCCGTTACTCATAACTGCCTCTTGACGTCTACATTCGATGAGCGTACGCTTTAACGTACGTATAGTACGGAGGTAGCGGGATGACGCCTATTAGCGCAACCGAAGCGCGGAAGCAACTCTACAAGCTGATCGACGATGTGGCGGAGTCGCACGAGCCGGTGCAGATCACCGGCAAGAGGAGCAACGCTGTTCTTGTCGGTGAGGATGACTGGCGGGCGGTGCAGGAAACGCTGCATCTCGTTTCCATCCCGGGCATGCGGGAGTCCATCCTCGAAGGTATGGCAACGCCGGTCGAAGACCTCGAAGACCAGCTTGACTGGTGAGTTGGCGGCTGCTCTACACCAGGGCCGCCCAGAAGGACGCCAAGAAGCTGGCCGCGGCGGGTCTGAAAACCAAAGCCCAGGCCTTGCTTGAGATCCTCAAACGAGATCCCTATCAGACTCCACCCCCGCTCGAGAAGCTGGTTGGCGACCTATCCGGAGCCTATTCCCGCCGCATCACCATCCAGCATCGTCTCGTGTATCAGATCATGGACGAAGAGCGCGTGGTCAAGGTGCTTCGGATGTGGACACATTACGAGTAGGGGCGAGTGGTTGGTCCAAGCGGGACCCCAATCAAGACGTTCTTCCCACTGCCGTCGCCGCGGCGTTCAGAGTCCGGAAGACTCTTGTTCTGGCGTCCCGGGCTTCCCTGTCCCGGAGTCTTGCTCTGGTTCTAGTGTCACGGGTTGCCCCGGCCTGGAGCCGTGCTCCCGCTCGAGGAGGGCGTTCAGCTCGGCTCCCAGGAGGATGGCGAAGGCCGAGAGCAGGAACCACATCAGCAGGATGATGACAGTGCTCAGCGCTCCGTATAACTGACTGTAGTCGGCGAAGTAGGTGACGTAGACGGCGAAGCCGGCGGTAGCGGCGATCCAGATGCCGGTGCCGAACGCCGCTCCCCACATGAGAGATCGCCACCGCACCACCCGGCGCCGGATGCCGAAGCGGTATACCAGCAGGAAGGCCGCAAACACAATCGCGACCAGGAGCGGCCAGCGTCCCCATGTGATCAGGAAGCTCGACACGGCCCCCAAGCCAAGCACACTGGCGACTACAGGGCCGAAGACCAGAGCCAGCAGCACGACGAGTCCCGCTCCCAACGCCCCAAGCGCGAAGAGGATAGCGAGGGCGCGTTGGAGGACGAAATGGCGGTCATTCTCGACGTCGTACGCCACCTGCATGGCCGAGAAGAGGTTGTTCATCGCACTCGAGAGGGCCCATATGGCCCCGACCAGCCCGATGACGATCCCTAGACTCAGGAGCCCACTGCCCGTCTGAGCGAGGGGCGACAGTTGGTCGGTGACGAGTTGGGCACCTCCGCCGGGCAGGATGTCGCCGATGAATTCCAGCTGGCTCTCCACCTGCTTCTCATCAAGGAACAAGCCGGCGATAGAGACCAGCGCCACCATTCCGGGGAACAGGCCGAGGAGGGCGTAGAAGGCGAGGCCACCGGCGACGATGCCGATTTTGTCCTTGCCCAGTCGGCCCACGAGCTCGCGCAGGCGCTGACCCCAAGTGTTGGATCCGCTACCCCGAGAGCTGTCTTCGACCGTCGGCGCCATGGTCCACTAGTACCGAGGGGAGTGCAGAAGCAAACCAATTGCCTCTCAGGGTCCGTGCGTCAGTCGACTCTGTCTCTGGGGAGGAGTAGTAGGCGGGACGGCGCAACCCAGTCGCCTGTGACCCATGTTCGCATTGCTGTGCGTGCTATCGCCGCCGCCGATAGCGCCCGATGAGGGCATTCGTGGAGCCATCGTGGGCGAGATCCGGCTCGGCTTCACTGGTGAGTTCAGGGATGATGCGTGCCGCCAGCGCCTTGCCCAACTCAACACCCCATTGGTCGAACGAATCTATGCCCCATATCGCCCCTTGAGTGAACGCGCTGTGCTCATACAGCGCCACCAGGCTCCCGAGAGTGCGGGGGTCGAGTGAATCGGCCAGGATGACGTTGGTCGGTCGGTTGCCCTCCATCACTCGGAAGGGGATCTGGGACGCGTTCACCCCCTCGGCTGCGAGCTCCTCCGCCGTCTTGCCGAACGCCAAGGCCTCCGCCTGAGCAAACAGATTGGCCATGAGCAGGTCGTGGTGGTGCTCCAGGGAAGAGAGCGGCTTGCAGAAACCGATCAGGTCGCAGGGGATGAGTTTGGTCCCTTGGTGTATGAGTTGGTAGAAGGAATGTTGCCCATCGGTGCCGGGCTCCCCCCAGATGACCGGACTGGTCTCATAGTCCACCTGCCGGGTTGCCATATCCACGTGCTTTCCGTTGCTCTCCATCTGCAGTTGCTGGAGGTACGCGGGAAGGCGGCGCAGAGACTGAGAATAAGGAAGCACAGCCATCGTCTGGGCTTCGAAGAAGTTGTTGTACCAGACGGTCAGGAGCCCCATGAGCACCGGCAGGTTCTGTCGGAGGGGCGTCCCGCGGAAGTGCTCGTCCATATCGTGAGAGCCTGCCAGCATGTCCCGGAAGTTGCCGGGGCCGACGGCGATCATGGTAGACAGGCCGATGGCCGAATCCATGGAGTAGCGGCCTCCCACCCAATCCCAGAATTCGAAGATGTTGTCTGAGCCGATACCGAACTCCTCCACAGCTGCTGTGTTCGTGGAGACAGCGACGAAATGGTTCGCCACGGCCTCGTCGCTGCCCAGTGCTCCGACTACCCACTCGCGCGCCGTCTGGGCGTTGGTCATGGTCTCGAGGGTGGTGAACGTCTTGGAGGACACCACAAAGAGAGTCTCAGAGGGGTCCAAGTCATGCGTGGCTTCTAAGAAGTTCGCGCCGTCGATGTTGGAGACAAAGCGGAACCGCATGGAGCGGTCGCTGTACGCGCGCAGCGCGAGGTAGGCCATCTCGGGACCCAGATAGGAACCTCCGATACCGATGTTGATCACATTCCTGATGCGTCTACCCGTGTAGCCCTTCCATTGGCCTCCGCGCACCCGCTCGGCGAAATCCTCCATCTGCTCGAGCACGGCATGCACGTCGGGCACAACGTTGTGTCCATCAACTTCGATGACAGTGTCGCGCGGCGCGCGCAGGGCTACGTGCAGTACCGCGCGGTCTTCGGTGGAGTTGATGCGCTCGCCCCGGAACATGGCCTCGCGACGTTCAGCCACCTCCCGCTCTTCGGCCAGCTGCACGAGCAGCCGCAGAGTCTCCTCGTTGATGCGGTTCTTGGAGTAATCGAGGTAGAGGCCTCCTCCCTCGGCCACCATGCGCTCACCGCGGCCGGGATCATCTGCGAAGAGCTCCCGTAGATGCACGCTTTCGATCTCCGCGTGGTGGGCCTGCAGCGCCCGCCAGGCAGGCGTGTCTGTCAGTCTAGATACACCCATCCTTGCGCTCCCCTCTCCTGGTTGCTCCACCGTGTCATCCCTTCCTTTCCACTCGAGCCATGTTCGAACTTTTGTGGGACCGGAGAAGGCGATGAGCTGAAGTGCGCCAGAATGGGGTAATACCCCCGATAGCTAGCAGGAAACCCTCCAGCGCCGACCCTCGGCTCGGCACCCGGTTTACGAGAAATCGGCGAGGGGTAGCATGCGCTTCGTGACCTCTCGCCCTATCGCCGACTATGCCATGCTCTCCGACTGCCATTCGGCGGCGCTCGTCAGCCGTGAGGGCAGCATCGATTGGCTGTGCATGCCCCGCTTCGACTCCCCTTCCTTGTGCGGTCGGATTCTCGACGATCATGCCGGGCATTGGCTTCTCCGCCCCATGGACATCGTTCACGTGACTCGCCGGTATCGCGAGCGTACCCTGGTGCTGGAGACGTCGTTCGTCACCAAGAGAGGGCTCGGGAGACTCGTCGATGTGATGGCCTTCGGGGAAGGGGAGCGTGACCACCAGATCGGTCTGTCCTCACCTCACCTGCTCCTGCGCGAGCTGACCTGCCTGGAAGGAAGCCTGGACGTGGAGTTCGAACTGGCGCCGCGCCCTGACTACGGTGCCCAGGTCCCCGATGTTCAACTGGGCCCCGAAGGTGCGGAATTCGCATCCGGCGCCACCAGGCTGGTTCTTTCGAGCGACTTACCGCTCGCGGCCCAGGCGGGGAGCCTGAGAGGTGTGCTGAGCATGCGGGCAGGCGAAACACGCTGCTTTGCCCTAGGGAGCGTCACAGGGCTCGAGAGCTCCCTTACCCACCTCTCCCCGGTCCAGATCAGCCACATGATCGAAGACACCACACAGGGGTGGCTCACGTGGTCCGGCCACCATCAGAACTACGAAGGTCCCTGGTCGGACTTGGTCCACCGCAGTGGATGCGTCATGCAGGGGCTCACCTATCGGAGGACCGGAGCCATGGTGGCAGCGCCCACCACCTCACTACCTGAGGAGATAGGCGGCGTACGTAACTGGGACTACCGCTACTCCTGGCTGCGAGACTCGAGCATGACCCTGCGGGCGCTGTGGGTGGCCGCCTGCCCCGACGAAGCCGGGGAATACTTCCGCTGGATCGCGGAGACCGCGGAGCGCGACGCGGCGCTGGGGTTGGACCTCCAGATAGTCTACGGCGTGGGAGGGGAACGCGAACTCGAAGAACGGGTTCTGGAAGGACTCCGCGGGTGGCGCGACAGTGGGCCGGTGCGGATCGGTAATGGCGCCGGAGGCCAGCTGCAGATAGATGTGTACGGCGAGATTCTAGACGCCCGATCAGGGGATATGGGAGGTTCGAGGTCCCCCGAGGCACTTCGTACACTCGAAACTCATGTGCTGGGTCGCCCTGGATCGGGCCATCGCCATGGCGGGTAGATTGGATGCTCTTGCTCGCGTTCCGGCGTGGACAGAGGCGCGGGAAGACATCCGGCGCGCCATCATCGACCGGGGTTGGAACCCTCGGATCGATTCATTCTCGCAATCGTTCGACGAAGACGAGCTGGATGCTTCCACTCTCATGCTGCTCACCACAGGTTTCTTACCGGCTTCGGATCCACGGATCCAGGCCACTATACGCGCCATCGAGACCCAGCTCGTTGACGCCCGAGGCCTCGTGCGGCGCTACAATCCGCATGACGGAGCCACCGACGGCGTGAGCGGCGGCGAAGGACCATTCCTGCTCTGCACGTACTGGCTGGCCGAGTGCCTGGCCATGTCCGGGCTGTTGGAGCGGGCCCGCGAGGTATTCGAGCGTGTAACCGCCAACGCCAACGATCTTGGCCTTCTCTCGGAGGAGATCGACTCGGCATCTGGAGAGCTACTCGGCAACTTCCCTCAGGCCATGAGCCACATCGGCCTGGTGAACGCCGCTTGGGCCATCACCCAGGCGGAAAGCAGAAGCTCTGTCGGCAGCCCCTAATGCGCTTCCTTTCGCAACTGGCGCTCGCGCGCAGATCGTCAACCTTCCATCGATAGGACAGCTCCGTGATCGGGCCCGCCGAGCCTTATACTGGTGAAGAGCTTCGAGATGTCGTGCTTGCGGTGAGGATGGAGAACGGTTGAAGAGGATGGGGGGAGATGCGTCCGGCCGCGATACCGGACGGGTAGCTGCCCAAGCTGGGGGCCGCGGTCCGGATGCACCGCAGCAGCTCGGCCTCTCCTTCGCGGCTGTGAGTTCCCTGCTGCTCCTGTGCCTCATCTGGGGCGGCAATTTCATTGCCATCATGATCTCGAACCGGGGGTTCCAGCCCATATTCGCCGCGTCCATGCGCTCGGCGGGGTCGGTGATTCTCTTGCTCGTGTGGGGGCTCATCATCCGGCACGATCTTCGCGTGAGCGGTCGGGCGCTGCTTCACTGTTTCATCGTCAGCCTCTTCTTCGCGGGGGAGTTCTTCTTCGTGTATTGGGGCACGAAGTACACTCTTGCCTCTCGAGCGACCGTACTCCTGTACACAAGCCCGTTCTGGGTGACGCTTGGCGCGCATTTCCTCCTTGGGGAGCGGCTGACAGCGTCTCGTATCACCGGCCTGTTGCTGGCCTTCGGTGGGGTGGCGGCCGTGTTTGGAGCCGGGTTCGGCGCGGGTGGAGGGAGCCTTCTGGGCGACTCCATGGAGCTCGTGGCGGCCGTCTTCTGGGCGGGCAACACCCTCTACGGCAAGCGGGCGCTCAGCCGCTATGCCGTATCTCCCACCCAGCTCCTCTTCTATCAGGTGCTGTTCTCGGCGCCCCTGCTGTTCTTGGGCAGCCTGGCGGTGGAAGGTACGCCGGTAGTGGTCTTCCGTCTGGACGCGGTGCTTGCTCTCGTTCACCAGACGTTGATCGTGGTTACAATCACCTACCTCGCCTGGTTCTGGTTGTTGCGGAAGTACAAGGCCGGCAGTCTCGTGGCGTTCTCGTTCTTCACTCCTCTGTTCGGGGTATTGATGGGCGGGATAATTCTCGGGGAGCCGCTTCCGTGGCTCTTGTGGCTGGGGGCGACGTTCGTTGCCGCAGGCATCTACCTGGTCAATCGCCGCTGAGTGGGAAGCCGACCGGTGGGTGGCCGCCGGCCGGGCGCTTGGCGGCCGACCGGCGGCCGGTGCGTACTGCGCTCTGCGCGTGTAGCCCGCCGGGTCTGCGTGGGACCCGCCTGTCGGCGCTCGTTGCGGCTCGGCGAGTCCCGCCTGGGGCCCCATTTCGGTTATCCTTACACGGTTGAGGGCTATAGACACGCCCCTGTCGGGCCGGCCGCCTTTGGAAGCGAGCATGAGCTGTGGAAGACGAGCGACGAGACATCTGCCGAGAGGATCGGGAAGAATGCCTGGAGGCGCTCTATCGCCTCGAGAGGGATGGCCGCCCGGCGAGCATCTCCCAGCTCTTGAGGGAACCCGATTTGGCGGATAGTTCGGTGCCAGATGTAGTCATGGATCTTGCGCTCGACGGCGAGGTGGAGCTCTCGGGCGACATGGTCAGCCTGACGGGCAAGGGACGGGATTTGGGCAGGCGGGTCTATGGTCGGCATCAACTGGCAGAGAGACTGTTGCGCTCTCTGGGTCTGCGTGAGGGCACAGTGCACGAGGAGGCTTGCCGCCTCGAGCACATACTGAGTGACGAGGAGGCTTCGGCGATGACCCGCAGGCTGGATCGCTTCGAGGCCATGTTGGGCCGGGGAGTCATGCGTCTGCGTGATGCGGAACCGGGCGAGTATGTCATCGTGCATCTCAGCGGAGGCCGTCTGCAGAAGCGGCGGCTTGAAGACATGGGTATGGGCCAGGGGTCTCGGATCCGTGTCTCGCGCAGTCAAGCGCGGGGCCCCGTCGAAGTGGAAGCGCACGGGGCGAAGGTCGCCCTGGGTCGCGGGGTGGCGGCGAAGGTTCTTGTCGCCCCTCACATCGAGTGCATTCCTGCGGATCCGGGCTCGGGTGTGCAGTCGACGCCGGGCGCGGAGGGTCCGAGCGCGTAGGTGGCTCGTCGTCCCCACATTTCTCGTTCGGCACTCGAGGATTCCACCGGCGGTGCCGAGGCCACCTTGGTGCTCGTGGGCAATGCGAATGTGGGCAAGAGCGTCATTTTCAATGCCTTCACGGGCATGAACCAGACCATCGGCAACTGGCCCGGCAAGACGGTGGAGGTGGCGCAGGGCTCCTTCTTGTTCCGTGATCACCGCATCCAGGTGGTCGATCTTCCCGGTATCTACTCCCTGTCGGCGTATTCTC
>Ga0351900_1019_pt1 | contig 51121 bp, 54 predicted proteins | sample BONcelHT113001D3_FD_205827 | JGI IMG/M metagenome (GOLD analysis project Ga0351900, IMG submission 205827) | Enriched cells from coal bed in the Powder River Basin, Montana, United States - BONCAT cells T11 rep1 HSBNCT.T11.300.1.D3 ...
ATCTTCAGATGAAGTTTACGCAGAATTTTATACCGCTGGGCTTTTTGGAACATCTATCCTTAAATTTGAAGAGCTGCTGGGAAGGGAAGTAAAAATTTTGACTCGAGAAGAGGTCGAAGAGGAGATTATTCCTTTAAAAGAAGCAAATAGTAAAGATATTTCTTTTTTAATAGCAGGAGATCCTTTAATCGCAACTACTCATACAGATATGATGATGCAGGCTAAAAAACGAGGAATAAAAACTCAAGTAATACATTCATCATCCATATTATCTGCGGCCCCTGGAATTTCTGGATTACAGGCCTATAAATTTGGTAAAGTAACCACAGTGCCATTTACCGAAGAAAATTATTTCCCTCATTCTCCTTATATGGCTATTAAAAATAATATGGAGCAGGATTCACATACACTGGTCTTACTGGATATTCGGGCCCATGAAAATCGTTACATGACTGTAAATCAGGGTTTAGAATACCTATTAAATGTTGAAGATCAAAGAAAAGAGGGAGTTATCACTGAAAATACTTTGGCGGTAGCTATTGTGCGTGCAGGGTCTCCGAATCCTTTAGTAAGGGCCGATAACATTGGTACTTTAATGAAAGAAGACTTTGGAGGACCATTACACTGCATTATAATTCCTTCCAAAATGCATTTTATGGAGGCGGAGTATTTGGTGGCTATGGCCGGTGCTCCAAGTGATATAATCAAATGATTTTTATTTTATTAATATTTTGAAGGAGATAACTTATGGATTATATAGTGGAAACTCGAGAATTAACCAAAGAGTTTGATGGATTAAAAGCGGTTGATAAGCTAAATCTAAAAATAAAAAAAGGAGAAGTATTTGGATTTTTAGGACCAAATGGGGCTGGAAAAACTACTTCTATTAGTATGATTGTCGGACTTCTTCTTCCAAGTAGCGGCCAAATACTAATTGATGGTGCTGAAATTCAAAAAATTAAAAAGGGCACAATTGGAGTATGTCCTCAAGATCTAGTTTTATGGGATCATTTAACCTGCATGGAAAGCCTTAAACTAATGGGAGACATGTATGAAGTTCCGAGCAATATTTTGAAAGAAAGGGCTAATTATTTATTAAAAGAACTTTTTTTATTGGAAAAAGCCAATACATTAACCATTAATCTTTCAGGAGGAATGAAAAGGCGTTTAAATCTGGCTTTAGCATTAATACATTCTCCAGAGATAATTGTGCTTGATGAACCCTCCGAAGGGCTTGATCCTCAATCAAGAAGAGTTTTATGGAATTTTATTAAGTCTTTAAGGGATGAAGAAGGAAAAACGGTTATTTTAACCACACATTTAATGGACGAAGCTGACAGATTAAGTGACAGAATTGCTATTATAGACCATGGTAAACTATTGCGCCTGGATACGCCTGAAAACTTGAAAAAAGAGATTGGGGATGGAGACGTTGTAGAAATCCTTTTGAATGATCCAACTGAAAATGATAATGCTATAAATGTTTTGAAAAACATGGAAGAAATTGAGTCAGTTATAAAAATAAACTCCCTATTGGATATAAGAGCTTTAGATGCTGTTTCTAAACTCCCAATCATTATGAAAACACTAGAAACGCATGGATTTTCTGTTAATGATTTATCAGTAAGACAAAATACATTAGAAGATGTATTCATCGAATTAACTGGAACGAGGCTCAGAGAATGATTAAGATTTTAAGTATTGCTATTAAAGATTCTAAAGAATTATTAAGGGATAAAAAGGGCCTATTCATGATATTAGGATTTCCTTTATTTTTCATGTTAATATTTGGGTTTGCATTTGGTGGAATGGGCCAAGAAAATGAGATTCACAACATTGCTCTTGTAAATTATGATGAAGGAGCTATTTTTCCACTTAATAATGAGAAAATAAATTTTGGAAATAACTTAACTCAAGTATTGAATGATGTAAAATATGAGGATAGTGAAAAACACATTTTTAATATAATTGAAACTAATGAAGATGAGGCTAATGATCTGATTAAACAGAGAGATGTGGATGCTTTGTTAATAATTCCTGAAAATTTTTCTCAAGCCATGGTTAATTTGATAAATTTTAATATAAACTCAAATGGAGTCATGCCAATTAATTCGAATTCTGTTTCCAGCTCGAATGTGACTGCTGAATTAATTATCCGAGGAGATTCCAGTTTCACGGATTTTGGAGTATCTCAAGCTATTTTAGTGGGTATTATCGGAAATTATCAGGATGAAATAGTTAATAATATTAAAAATAGTGTTTCTGGTAATTCTAATAATCAAACACAGTATATAACGACTGAAGTTGAATCGGTACCTGGAACAGAATCATTTACAATGTTTGACTTTTTAGCGCCGGGAATGATGGTTTTCGCCATACTTTTGCTTGCAACTACTGTGGCGGCAGTTTTAACTCGTGAAGTTGAAAGTGGAACTCTAACTCGATTAAAATTATCTAGGATGCGATCTTTTGATCTTTTGTTCGGTGGATTAATTCCATGGTCGTTAATTGCTGCTGCACAAATTTTGATTCTTTTAATTGTGGCCATTATGGTGGGGTTTCATTGGCAGGGTGGTTTAAATTCAATCCTTTTGGCCATGTTTGTAGGTTTAATTGGTGGAGTGGCTTCAGTTTCGCTGGGAATGATTATTGCGGCGTTTGCTAAAAATGATAGGCAGGCTACTAACATGGGTACGTTGATAACGGTTCCAGTCAGTTTCTTGTCTGGTGCGTTTTTCCAACTTCCTCAAGTTGTTATTGGTAATTTTATGGGGAATCCATTCCAGATATATGATATACTTCCCTGGACCCATACACTTTATGCTCTAAGAACTGTATTAACATTTGGAGGCAGTTGGAATGATATTTCTTATCAAGTAGGATGGATGTTAATTTTAACATCTATTTTATTTGCAATAAGCGTATTTTTATTTGCAAAGATTAGATTAAGAGCAGAAAATTAACATTAATCACTATATAACAATAAAAAAATGGTTTAAAGATGACTGATGAGAAAAAAATACATAAACATGGTGGTAAATCAAGTAAAGAAATACTGGATGCTTCTGAAGTTATTAAAAATGTAGGTATTCTACCAGGAGATATATTTCTGGATGCCGGCTGCGGTGATGGATTTATTTCATTAGAAGCTTCAAAAATCGTGGGTAATGATGGAAAAATATTCGCAGCTGATGTTCACGAAATTTCTCTGGATATTTTAAGAAGAGAAATTGAAGAAAAAAATATTCTTAATATTGAACCCCTACTTACTGATATAACTAATACCATACCTATTGATAATGCATCAATAGATGTATACTTTACAGCCAATGTATTTCATGGAATCGTGGGTAATGATGAAATTGATAGCACCATGAAAGAAATCACTAGAGTTTTAAAAGATGATGGTGTTTTAGCTATCGTTGAATTCATTAAAGTTGAAGGAACACCAGGTCCGCCAATGGATATTCGTCTGGAACCACAAGAAGTTATGGATAATATTTTTAATTATGGATTTGAGAAAAAAATAGTTAAAAAAACAGGCCCTTATCATTACCTGTTACTAGCATCGAAAAAATAATTATTAATTAAATATTTATTTTTAGAAAAGAAGGAGAATTTTTAATTCTCTAAATATTTTATTTCGCTTTTTTACCTATTTTAAGTAAAAATCAATCAAAAATATTTATTTTTTTTAATAAAGTGGGGTATATTTTTCCAGATAATCCATATGATTTTTATCCAGCATCCTTAAAAATGACATGTTTTGTGGTGAAGAACAAGCAAATGATTCAACCAAGTTGCGTAATGTACCATTTTTTATATTTTCTCTAACTTCACGTACCATCAAATCCATGGTTTTTTTGTTATATTCAAAAAGCTCATTTTGATCTAAATTGTATATATTATACTGTTCCAGGTTGTAAGAATTTCCAGGAGTCATAATAATATTCAGATAACTGTAAAATTCACATATAGCATCTGAGAAAAGATCTATTCCAACATAAGATAATATGGGCACGAATGAAGCTTCAGCAAAGGGGAAACATAAAGCAGTATTAGGGCTGATGGATTCTCTTAAGCTGGATATAATATCTGCTAAATCACGGGGCCTTCTTATAAGCTCATCTGCATTGGAAATTAACAATCGATTATAACCCATTTTATCCAATTTTTTTGCACACTCGACCCTTAAATCAGTGTATTTTGCACCATGGATCACTGCAAAAGTATCTATACTACACTTTTCACTATCCATATATTCTGATGCTTTTTCAAGAGTCTGCTCTACAGACCACTCTGCTAGTGATAAAGGAACATTATATGCCATTGGTTCATCGGGACATAATTTCATGGAATTAGCCTCGATAATTGATGGTGTTTTCAAATCATCCAGTTTTCCAAGACGAGCTGGTCCATCATGAACTTTTATTTCGAGATTTTCTTTATTTGTCATTTTATCTATCTTCTAATGAGTATATTCTATTTAATAAATGGTATCAAATGATATTTAGAATTAATTTCTCATTAATTATAATTAAATTGATATCTAATTATTATTATGATTAATGTATTTTATAAAATTATAGACATTACTTTTTAATTTTTAATTAAATCATCCCAAATATTATCTGAAGATAAGCAAATCTTTAGAATAAGCATACTACTACTGTAACCTAAAAGGTTACACTAATCAAAATTTTAGGAAGCTTTATATATGGATATCAATCACAATTTAATAAGAGAATCTGAGGTTTAATTATAACCAATGACGGTTCAAGGTGTGAAAAAATGTCCGTATTAAAACGCCTTAAAAGCATGTTAACTGGGGAAAAAGAGGAGGAATCCGAAGAAAAAAAGTCAGAGAAATCTGAAAAAAAATCTTCTGAGACCAAATCTAATGAAACTTTAACAGAAACTCAAGAAAAAACTTCCAAAGAAGTTGAAACTAAAGAAAAAACTCCTTCTAAAAAAGAAGAAATTCAAGAGAATGATGTTGAAGAATCTGTCCCGACTGTAACCGAAGTAGAGAAATCAAAACCTAAAGTGAGTGATAATATGAGTTTATTGCAAAAAGATGAAAACTTACTAAAAGCTGATGCTAAAGATAAAGAGTTTTCCGAAAAAATCAAAGCAGAGGGTGGAGACAGTTTAGAATATTGTTTCCAATGTGGAACTTGTACTGGATCCTGTCCATCTGGAAGAAGAACTCCTTACCGAATTAGACAAATAATCAGAAAAACTAACATTGGATTAAAAGATGAAGTAATTTCTGATCCTACATTATGGATGTGTACCACTTGTTACGCTTGCCAAGAAAGATGCCCTCGTGGCATAAAAATCGTGGATGTTGTCAAATTAGCCCGTAACGAAGCTGCAAAAGCAGGATTCATGGCTCCTGCCCACAAAATGACTGGTAAATTTGTTATTGAAAGTGGTCACGGTGTTCCAATCAATAATGCTACCATGGAACTGAGAAAAAGAGTCGGTTTAGGTGAATTACCTCCAACTACCCACTCCTTCCCTGGAGCATTAAAAGAAGTTCAAACTATTTTAAAAGCTACCGGATTTGACTCCCTAATTGGATATGACTGGGAATCAAAGGAATTGAAATAATTAATTTTAGGAGGATCAAAAAATGGAAATCGCATACTTCTTAGGATGTATTATGAACAACCGATACCCTGGTATCGAAAAAGCTACTCGTATCCTATTTGACAAATTAGACATAGGGCTCAATGACATGGAAGGAGCTTCATGTTGTCCTGCTCCTGGTGTATTTGGTTCTTTTGACAAAACTACCTGGGCTGCAATTGCTGCTCGGAACATTACGATTGCGGAAGACATGGGAAGCGACATAATGACCGAATGTAACGGTTGTTTTGGTTCCCTCTTCGAAACTAATCATATGTTAAAAGAAGACGAGGAAATGAAGGAAAAAATTAACAATATTCTCGCTGAAACTGGAAGAGAATTCAAGGGAGACATCAATGTTCGACATTTCGCTGAAGTTTTATACAATGATGTAGGTCTTGATAAGCTTGGTGAATTAGTTGAACAGCCAGTAAACTTAAATGTTGCTGTTCACTATGGCTGCCACTTCCTCAAACCAAGTGATGAAATTCAAATTGATAACGCTGAAAAACCAACCATCTTAGATGAAATAGTTGAAGCAACTGGTGCTAAATCTATTCCATATAAGGACAAAATGATGTGCTGTGGTGCTGGTGGTGGAGTAAGATCTAGAGATCTTGATGTAGCTTTAGATTTCACAAGAGAAAAACTCACTAACATGAAAGAAGCTGGTGTAGATGCAATAATAAACGTTTGCCCTTTCTGTCACTTACAATTTGATGTAGGTCAAACCGAGATCAATAAAAAACTAGGTGAAACATTCGATATCCCTGTTTTCCACTTAGCCCAACTATTAGGTTTGGCTATGGGGTTAGCTGGTGACGAATTAACACTAGATTCTCACCAAATATGTACTGATGATGCTGTCAAAAAGTGCTTAGACTTCTCAGAGTATGATGTGATCACTGGTGGAGAATAATTTTATTCTCTCATTTTTTTTTAATTTCACGTTAGTTTAGAATTTTTATTTTGCTCTGTTTTTTTTATTATTCACTTTTTTCAATTTACTATTTTATAAAAAAATATTTATTTAAATGATTTTATAAATATTATAAAGAGATAATATTCATATAAGGTTTTTAATGGAATATTATCCATGATCTTAAGAATATCTAAATTATATTTAAAGATAATAAAGAGGTGTTTTCATGTTTATTGCGACTCTTGCAGGAATATTTGAATTTAAAGATTTACCAAAAGAATATGGGCCTTTTGTACAGTACAAAGCAGGATTAGAAAAAAAAGAACTCCAAGATAATGTCGAAATCGCTGTTTTAAATATACAAGGCACAGAAAGTTTCCATATACTATTTTTAGATTCTTATAATGATATCAAAGAGATTCAGGATGAATTAACAGCTGCTGATGCTAAAGTTAATCACACCACTTTAAAAATATTGGAAGGGCATTTATGAGTAAAAGTATTCCAGTAGAACAAACATGGCTGGTATTGGTTGATTTATTAACTGACCTTAAAAAAAATGGTGCGGATGTTCCTAAAAAAATCAATGAAAATATAAGGCTCATAAAAACATCAATTAATTTTTACAAATCAGACCCTACCCATCCCGACACTATTAAAGAGCTGAAACGTATAAATGATTCGATAAATTCTATTCAAAATATTTTAATGGATTTAGCCGAAAATGTCGGAGAAAATTACTATCAGGAATGGCTTGAAAAACTCAAAAAAGCTTCTTTAGGTAAGGAGGTCTATAAAACTCACGAAACTAAATCACGTTTCATAGTTGGGGCTCCTCCAGGATTCCAAGCAGCCAGGATAAACTTAAAAGAGCCATTGGCAGAAGACAGAGTTCAAGAAATTGCTGAAGAATATAGTCTTATAATAGAATTTGAAAAAGACAGTGTTATTGCTATTTATGGCGATTCTAAAAATGTTAAAAATGGTTTAAAAGAAATTGGATCGTTTTTCCGAGATTAAATATCTCTTATTATTTTTTTAATTAAATACTTAAATTAATATTTTTAATAAAAAAATAACTATAAATAAATTTCACAACCAAAAGGTGATACTATGGATATTTTAGCGATTAGTGACCTGCACGGATCAATGGAAAAGGCATTGCATGATTATTTAGAAAAAAATAAAATAGATTTAATTGTAATTGCCGGAGATATTACAAATTTTGGACCGGTAGAACTTGCAGAGGATATTTTAAATGAAATTTCATCTTATAACATACCCGTGGTGGCTGTACCGGGTAATTGTGATCCTCAAGGAGTCTCTAATCAACTAGATAATTCTATGGCTATTAATATCCATGGTAAAAGTACATCACTTAAAAATGTGGGCATCTGCGGTTTTGGAGGTTCAAACCCGACCCCTTTTGATACACCCCTTGAATTTGGTGAAGTTGAGATATTTGAAGAACTGGATAAGATAATGGTACAGATAAAGGATCAGGATATTAAAATACTGGTTACACATGCTCCACCTTTAAATACAAATGCAGATAAGATTCCTGGTGGTGGCCACGTTGGTAGTAAAAGCATTCGAAAGATTATTGAACAATACCAACCTAATATCAATATTTGTGGCCATATCCATGAGGCGCAATCCGTAGATAAAATTGACGAAACGGTGATAATTAATCCAGGTCAAGTAGTGACTGGCGGGGCTTGTCTAATTCATATTGATGATGACAATCAAATATATTCAAAAATTATTAAATTATAGTTTAATCAAATTTTCAAAATTATGCTACTTTAATAAAGATAATTAATTATATTGGTTAATTTTTTAATTTCCCTATATTTTTATTTATATAGATTCATCTAATGTTAAATAAATCAACATATCTTAAAAATTCACTATAATCCCTAAAAATACAAAAACCATTTAAATTTTATAAAATTTATTTAAAAAAGTATATTAAACGGTAATTACTTATTAAAAACTGGTATCTGCTTTTTTTTAAGGTGATATAATGATGATTATGGTTCAAGGAGAAGTAAGCGGCAAAAAATATACAGAACCTTTTTCTAAGGGAGTTTTGGCCAGATCTTTAACTAGAGCAGAAATGGGCCCTAATAAAGCATACACTATTGCATCTCAAATTGAATCCAAATTAAAAAAAGAAGGCATCGATGTTATAACTATTGATGAATTGGTTAAAGTTGTCTGTGAAAGATTGAAATCAGAAGATGATGAAATTGCCGAAAAATATATCATTTGGAGATCAATTAGAAAGAAGAAAGAGCCATTAATAATTTTAATTGGGGGAGCTTCTGGTGTAGGTACTTCTTCTATTGCATTTGAAATTGCTAGTAGATTAGGTATTCGAAACATGATCAGTACAGACATGATTCGTGAAGTAATGCGTAAAATAGTTTCTAAAGAACTAGTACCCTCTATATATGAATCTAGTTACACTGCGTATCGTTCTTTAAGAATACCTCCTCCTTCTGAACTTGATGAAGTTTTGATAGGTTTTAGAGACCATGTTGACACGGTAAGTATTGGTGTGGAAGCTGTAATTGAAAGATCTCTAAAAGAGGGTATAAGTATTGTAATTGAAGGGGTTCATATAGTTCCAGGTTTCATAAGGGAGGATCTGGTAAAAAAGAATAATGTGGCAATATTTGTCCTGACAGTTTCTGATGAAAATGTGCATAAAGGAAGATTTTACTCAAGATGTCGACAGATGTGGGCTAGAAGGCCTTTGGAACGTTATATGAGTTATTTTTGGGCTATACGTAGAACTCATAGATATTTTGAATCTCAAGCCCAGAAAAATGATGTTCCGGTAATTGAAAATATTGATGTGGTAACTACAATTGATTCAATAATTAAATCTATTACAAAAAGTAATGGAGGTGAAAAAAGTGTTGGAAAAATTAATAGTGAAGGAAATAATGACTAAAAATGTAATTACAGTAAACCCTGATGAAGAAGTTGTTTTTGCATTTGAAAAATTAATGAAATATAAATTAAGCGCTTTGCCTGTGGTGGATGGTGAAAAATTGCTGGGTATTGTGACTGCTTCAGATTTAGGCCACAACTTGATACTGGATAACTATACACTGGGTACCACGGTGGAAAAAGTCATGGTGACTGATGTGGCATGTGTTAAACCAGAAGAAACTCTTTCACATGCTATTGATGAAATGTATGAACATGGTTCTGAAGATGGGATTATAAACCAGCTCATTGTATTGGAAGATGGTAAAATAATGGGGATAATAACTGATGGAGATATTATAAAAGCTTTAAAATCATTATAACTTTTTATATCTTCAATTATTATTTCCAAAAAATATTTTTACTTTTGGGAAACTTTTTTTATTGAATAACAATTATTTTTAAAATCTATTATTAAAAATTAAATAAAATAATCAATTAAATATTGAATCTGTCGAACGAAGTGTACTTTTAATTATATTCCCTATTTCTTATAACCAATATTTTACATTTGACTTCTTTATTAGCTGCAACACTATAAAAATTTTTAAAATTAATTGTAAAAATAGTAACCTTAAAATACTATCATGATTAATATAAGTGCGGGCTAGACTGGAGGGGTAGGGGTCCTCTGTAAGCACATATCCCCTATATGGTGCGGTTGAAGTTAAGGAGGCGGCAAATTAACTTATTATCAGCCCTTAAATTTAATGTCGAAACCACGTCCCGCAGGATTAGTGGTGATAGGGTTCTTACTGGAGGGTAAGAATAAACTATCTTAATCATGGGAACGGGTCAGGCCTGGAAAGGAGCAGCTCTACCATAAACAGCTGATGCTTGTGGAGCAACGGGGTGGAATTGGATTTCTGGATAACTGATTGTTGGAAGGTTTGTCCACTCCTTAACATGCCTTTTTATTATAATAAAAAATATTATTTAATAAAATTTTTAAAATCAAAATCTCAAAAAAGAAACATTTATAATGGAGTATGTTTAAAAGTTTAAATTACCCTTTTTCTACTTAATAAAAATATAATAATAATTGTATGCCGGGGTGGCCCAGTCTGGTACGGCGTGGGACTGCTAATCCCATGATCCTTTGGATCTCGCGGGTTCAAATCCCGTCCCCGGCGTTTTATAATATTCTAAATTTAATTAAATTTAATCTGTTTATAAGGATATAATAGCATATAACATCATATTTTTTATATTCTGTTTCTAAATTTACTCTAATTAGTTAAAATCATTTCCACTATTTCTATAGGCATACTAGTTCTTTCTGAAATTTCCTTTGCAGACATACCCTCTTGATAATACCGATTAATAACCATATCCATGGATTCCCCAATTTCAATTAAATAACCCTCTGGATCGTAAAAACGCATTACTCTCTGTCCCCAAGGTTGTTCACGAATTTTATGTACAAAAACAGAGTTTAATGATTCTAATTTATTTTGAATACTATCTAAATCATCAGACTCAAAATAAAGTTCTACGCCGTTTTGAACATCAGTATTATCAATATTTTTATTTATAATCTCTTGGAAATGCTCACGGTCATGAATTGCAAAACCGCCTTTAAAAGAAATATTTTCTCCGAGATCTATTTCTATTTCCTGACTTAAAACATCTTGATAAAATTTTTTCGATTTCTGAAGGTCGCTCACTGTGAAAAGTGAGCATACATAACGCACTCCCATATTCATTCCACCTTTTTTTAAATATACAAATATTGGTATATTATTTATAAACTATTTATAAATGTAGATAAACATTATTTTAATTAAACGCAGCCATCATATTAGTGATAGTACCAAAAATCCTTATTATTATATACAGTGTCAAATAAAATAACTTTATTTGATATTTTAAAGGAGAGGTTCTTATGAATATGCTGTATATCTGGCCAACAATAACTGCATTAATGGCGGTTTTGTTGATAGTATTGAATAAAAAATCATTGAATAAAAATAAAATTTTGGAAATAGTACTTTTATCTTTCCTAGTGGTAATGGTTGGACTAGGTTCTATCTGGACATTTTTAGGACATACTTTCATGGCTGCACAAGTCGCAGCTTTTATAGGATGGCCTGCTGGAAGCCCTTTTCAGTTTGAAGTGGGTGTTACCAATCTTTCATTTGGTATACTGGGATTATTATGCTGGAAATTCAGAGATAATTTCTGGACAGCAACTATTATTGGAATCACAGTATTTTATTGGGGTGCTGCTTACAAGCATATTCAAGACATGATTTATGCGGGTAACTATGCGCCGGGCAATGCAGGTGTAGCTCTATACGTTGATATTATAATCCCGATTATTCTGATTGTTCTTTTAATTGCCTACAAAAAAACTCAGATTAAACAGGAAACCAGTTAATTAAATCACTTATTCTTTTTTTTACCAGATATTAAACCGCTTTTAATTTAGCTAAAAGTTCTTTAATACTCTTTCCCAAACTTTTTATTCCTTTTTGAATATTTTCATCATCAGAATTGGTGAAATTTAATCTCATAGTGTTTTTTCCACTCCCATCAACAAAAAATGCCTCTCCTGGAACGAACGCAACATTTTCTTTCAGAGCCATATCAAATAATTCCATGGATGAAATTCCTTCAGGTAGGGTTACCCAGATAAACATTCCTCCTTCTGGATGAGTGTAATGAATTTCTGGAGGAAAATATTCATTCATCATACTTATCATCATATCTCGCTTTTTTTTGTAAAGATTTCTTATTTTCTGGATGTGATCATCTACCGGATTTGTATAGAGGTATTGATACACTATCCTTTGAGTGAAGTAGTTGGAATGCAAATCTGATGCCTGTTTTACGGTGATAAGTTTATCCATAACTTCTTCTTTAGCCACAATCCACCCTAAACGCATCCCGGGGGAGACAATTTTAGAAAAAGAACCAAATAAAATTCCATCATCCAACCATGACTTAACAGGGAGAATATTTTCACCCATAAATCGTATTTCTCCGTATGGGTTATCCTCCACTAAAATAGTATCATATTCTTTTAATAAAGCAGCTAGTTTTTTTCTCTTCTTTTCAGAATAGGTTATTCCAGTAGGGTTATGAAAATTAGTTACTGCATAGAACAATTTAGGGTTCTCATTTTTTAGCACTTCTTCTAATTTTTCTAAATCAATTCCATCTTCCATTAGAGGGACTGTTTTAAAAACAGGTTCGTACAAATTAAAAGCCTGTATAGCGGCAAGATAGGTTGGACTTTCCATAACTACAGTATCTTTTTTGTTTAAAAAAACTTTCCCAACTAAATCAAGGCACTGTTGGGATCCATTAGTAATTAAAATTTCATCAGGATCCACTTTTAATCCTTGAGAATCGTATCTTTTAGATATATATTCTCTTAAAGGGCGGTAACCTTCAGTGGTACTGTATTGTAGTGCTTCTGAACCATTTTTTGATAAAACATGATGCACTGCTTTAGAAATGGATTCAACTGGAAAACTTTCAGGATTAGGAAGCCCACCAGCAAAAGAAATAATTTCCGGATTTTCACTAACCTTTAAAATTTCCCTTACAAAAGAACGGGGCGTTTTAGACATCCTGTTGGCAAATTTGTTTTTCATTTATTTCATTCCTTAAAATAACGGTCTACGGCATTACCGAATAATCGGTGAGGACTATAAATTTATAATTAAATCATAATATTACTCAAATCGACAAAAATGACGCTTATCATCTTGAATATCTTTTTTTTTAAATATTCTCCACTTAAATGATATATTGTGTGAGTAATCTATAATATTTTACAACTTACTAAATAAGAGAGTGTAATAAAATATCATAATTTAAAATTAATATTTTCTAAACGGTCCATAGCAGTTTTTATTTCATCATAAGATGTCGCATAAGACATTCTAACGTGTTCTGCACCATTTTGGCCAAATGCTTCTCCTGGCACAGTCACCACATCATTTTTAAGAGCTTCAGAAACGAATCTTTGAGAGTCTTTAACTCTGGGGAATGTGTAAAATGCCCCGTCTGGTATTTTTGTCTCCCATCCCATATCATTCAATCTTCTGACCATTAAATCTCTTCTACGACGGAATTCATCTACCATTTCCTTAACACAGTCTTGAGGACCTTCAATAGCTGCAAGAGCAGCTTTTTGAGATATTGAACTGGCGCATGCTGTATTGTACTGGTGAATTTTTAGCAATTCTTCGATAATATCTTCCCTGGCATATAGGTAACCCACTCGAAAACCGGTCATAGCATATGTCTTAGAAAAACCATTTATCACAATAGTATTATCTGTAAATTCTCCGGGACTATGATGCGAGGCCCCATATATTATTTTTTCATAGATTTCATCAGAAATAATTATTATATCTTCGTCTTCAGCCAGTTTACTAATAGCTTTAATTTCACTTTTTTTCATTACACTTCCCGTAGGATTGGACGGGGAATTTAGTATTATGGCCTTGGTTTTATTGGTTAAGTTATTTTCCACATCTTCAACGGTCATTCTAAAATCATTTTCAATTTTCAATGGTAATGGAACAGTTATACCCTCTGCAAGTTTAATACAAGCATCATAAGATAAAAACCCCGGGTCTGGAATCATTACCTCATCTCCTTTATTTATAAATGCTTGGGTACACATGTAAATAGCTTCACTTGCCCCTACAGTTACTATTATGGAGTCCGGGTCAGCTTTTATTTTATTTTCGTTATTCAATTTTTTTGCTATGGCTTCTCTTAGCTCTAAAATTCCTTTATTGAATGTGTAGTGAGTAAATCCTTCTTCAAGAGCCTGGATTACTGCCTGGTGAATATGGGGTGGTGTATCAAAATCTGGTTCACCTATGCCTAAATTGATTGCATTTTCACTACAAACCTCAAACATCTTTCTAATTTGAGATAACTGTATTGATTTGACTCTATTTGCGGGATTTATCACATTATCAACTCTAAAACTTAGATAATATTTTTCATAAATTAAATTTATTTATTTACTTGCGGAGGATTAATTAATATTACTGTGCTACTGAAATCAATTAAATGTTTATAAATTTATTTTTTTCCACATGACCCACAATCATAACAGTGTGATTCTTCACACCAATGTGTTTCCTGGTTATTTACAAACTTAAAATATTCTTTTTTCAAAAAATCATCATTCAAACCCACATTTATATTTTTCCAGGGAAGAGGATCTTCCATATTTTTAGGAGAAGCAAACTTTTTCCAATCATTTAATGGAATTTTATTATATAATGATCTTTCAATTAAATTACTTACCTCTGACCCCCCAGTGGATAAAACATGTTGAATTAAGCCCATCCGCGGACTTTCAAATTTGATAGGTTCTTTTTTAAGATTTGATTTCAAATAGTTAAGTTTTGATTTTATTAATTTCAAATCATAACCTTGCCACTGTAAAGGGGTATGTGGCTTAGGAATTAATGGATTCACACTGAAACGAATGGAATTTTTCTTTTTAGAAAGAATACTTAAATTTTTCATAAATTCAACCATATCTTTCATTGTTTGCCCGGTTTCAATGGGAGAACCCGCTAAAAAATATAATTTAACATTTAAACCAGTCTTTAAAGCATTTTTTACAACATCAAATATTTTTTCATCATTTATTGATTTATTTAAACTTTTTCTAACACAATAAATAGACTCTGGAGCCAATGTTATGGTTTTGAGGCCGCTTTTTACCAATGAATCAAGAGTCTCAGGTGAAACTGATTCTATCCTCAAAGAAGGTGTGGTAATAGTGAAATCTCTTTCTAATAGTCCAGAACAGAGATCATCAATTTTAGAATAATCAGATACGGCAGCACTTATAAGAGCTACTTTATTAAGTCCTGTGGCATCTCTTCCATCTTCGGCAACTTTAAAAAGTTTTTTAAGAGAAGTTTCCCTCCTAGGCCGATATAAATAACCAGCCATACAGAACCGGCACCCTCTAGAACAACCCCTGGATACGCCAAGTAAAAAGGATGGTCCTAGAGCGGGTTTAAGATTTTTATCATCAGTTTCCGGAACAACTTGATGTAAAGGATGACATGCATCATCCATTTTTTTAACAATCACCCTTTCAGCAGGATAATCTGGCAAATAAACACCTTTTATATCTAAAAATGATTCAATTTGCCTTTTTGGATTATCCAGCTCCAGATATTTATCAATTAATTGATCCATTATTCCTTCTGCTTCTCCAATTACAAATAAATCAACAAATTCCGACATTGGCATTGGATTAGAAGTTGCGCAAGGTCCTCCAGCTATCACCAACGGATCATTTATCCCCCGATTACTTTTTCGTGCAGATATACCTCCTTTTTCCAACATTTCCAGTACATTAAAATAATCTTGTTCGTACTGCAAAGAGAAGCTTACTATGTCAAAGCTTTTTAAGGGGGTTGATGATTCTAAACTGCGTGAATACGGATAAACCACTCTTTCACACCAAGTATCCTCTCTTGAATTTAGAAATTCATAAAGGATATGAAATCCTAGAGAAGACATGGCTGTCCGGTAAAGATTAGGATAACATGATGCAAATCTCAAATCTACTTTAAGTGGATTTTTCAACACAACGTTGTGTTCTTTTAGCATAATCTATAATTATATTCACATATAATCAATATATCGAAAATAAAAAATTCTTATTAAAATAATGAATGAAAAATACTTAATATAAGATATTAAATTTAATATACTAAAAAAAAATTCTTTTAATATTCTAAATGGATATTACTAGAAAAAAAGGTCTTAAAATGGATAAAAAATACAAAAAAGTGGCTGTGGGAGGAACATTTGATAAGTTCCATAAGGGCCATGGCAGACTTCTGGAAGAAGCATTTAAATTCGGTGATGAAGTTATTATAGGGGTTACTTCTGATATTTTCGGAGGTAAAAAGGGAGACATAGACCCATGTGATACCAGAATGTCCAACCTGAAAGATTTTTTATCAAAATATCCTCAAAAATTTAGTGTAGTGCGACTGGAAGATTCATATGGGCCAACTATTCATGAAAAAGAATTTGATGCAATTGTGGTTAGTAAAGAAACTGAACCCGGGGCCATAGCCATTAATAAAATTAGAAAAAAGAATGGAATTCCACTTTTAGATATAATTGTGATTGATATGGTTTCAGCCGATGATGGAGTACCCATTTCATCCACCCGTATTAGGAAAGGTGAAATAGATAGAATGGGCCATATCTTGAATAAAATCAGGAATGCTTTTCGTTGAGGGTTAAAAACAATATTTAACATATTTATCTTTATCAAATACTTAAAAGATATCAAATATTACCTATTATACTAATAAAGTGATGATCTTCATGGAGTTTAAAAAAACCAATATATCATTCCTATTTTTTTATAATTTATTGATAATAGTCTAATGGTATATCTTAAATAATTCACATCAATCTCTAATTTTCCACACTACTACTTTTTTATTTTTATATACACTTTCAAAATGTTCTGTATTACTTTTTTCAAGTACTAATCTTGTAAATAATGAATTTTCGAATTTTTTATCAATTACAACTGCTTTTTCATTATCATAATCTAATATTACAGAAAAATTACTTTTCTTATTCAAATATTTTTTCTCAAATATATTATTTCTAACTTCAATTAAGCTGAATGGGATATTGCTTTTCCAAGTTACTATTCCATCTTTAAAATTAAAAATAACATCATTAGTAGAATTTATCATACTATTACTATTATTGAAATTTCCTACAGAATAAGTGAAATTACTCCTTTTTTCTTTTTCAAAATCCCATTCCCCAATATCAAAAGTTGATTTACCGTTTCTTGTCATCCCTTCATCGGTTAAAATAACAAAAGGCCGAATTTCATCCGGATGGCTAAAATTTAAAATATTTGAAACTTGTTTATCATTAAAATTATATTTTTCAATTAATATTTCTTCAGCCGATGCCTTATCAATGCCTAAAATATTATTTAAAATTTGAACACTCAATGTTGTATTATTTGTATAATTATCGAGAGTTAAATAAGCATAATCTCCACTATTAGCTAACATTTTAAATATTCCCAAAGATAAAGTTTCATTACTTGTTGAAAATGCTTTGCTAATCCAATACACTCGTGAAGTATTTGGAATTTTTCCATTGAATGTTAAATTATCTCCATAGAATTTTCTAACAGGTAATGTTTCTATATATGCTGAACGACCATCCATTGTAACTGATCGCTCTGCTATAGCTGTTAAAAAATGCCCATAACTCCATTCAGTTATAATTACTGTATTATTATTAGTATTAACTTTTATCCATTCAGAAGCATCCCAAAGGTCATCATTAACGCCTGGTTTTAGAATGTTAATTTTGTCATATGATGTTAAGAATTGCGGAATAAGAATTATAAGAACTAAAAATATGTATAATGTCTTTATCAATCTTTGATTTTTACTTAAATTCTTTAGATATTCGAGCATAATACCTATACCAATTCCCGCACTTATTGTTAGAGGAGGAATAATTAAAATTATGAACCTTACTCCTTTTAAAAGAGAAAAAAATCCAACAATTATCCATAAAATTAAAAATAAAAAGAAAAACCAGCTAGTTTTTCTTAGATACTCTACTTTCATTTTATCATTAATCATGGTACGAAATATTAAAACGCACCCCAAAATTCCTGTAGATAAAAGAATGAATCCTAACCTCAGGACTATATCCTTTAGGGACGGTTTCTGTAATTCAGAAATATTTATATAAAGATTAGGCCAGGGGCTCCATGGATTACCCATTAAATTAAATAATTCCAATAAACCATAAAAAGGCTTTAAAAAATTAATATAACCTGTTAAAATTAAAATTAAAGCTAAACTGCCTCCTGTAAAAATTGTTAATACAGTTAAACAATCTTTAATTTTTTTACCTTTAAAATATCTCCAAATGATATAGAATAATGTTGAGAAAAAAATCAAGAAAAAAATGTACTGCCATCCATTCCAAGCCATAGAAAATATGAAAAGTGCAAAAGCAGAGATAGATGCGTAAAAAACTTTCATTTTCATGTTTTTATGATGGAATGATTCCATAAAAAACCATATTACCAAAACCGGAAAAAACAGGTTGAACATATCTGTGTCAAACCAACCAGGAAAGGTTCTTATTAAATAAAAAGGAGATATTACTGCCAATATTCCCGCAGTTAGGCCTGCAATATCATTTGAAAATCTTCTAACAAATAAATAAACAGCAATTCCTCCTAATGGTCCAAAAAAAGCAGGTAGCCAAAAACTTACTGTTATAAGTGGTATGTTACTAAATAAGTTAATTAATTTATATAAAAATGCAGTTAGATATATTAAAAGAGGAGGATAATCCATTGGTACTCCTGGCGGATAATAAGAATAAGAATCCCATTCTAGGCCATCAATAAAAGTGTTCCCAATATATCCATGTTCTAGAAAATTTTTAGTTAATCTATAATGATAGTATGAATCCAGTTCATACATGTATGGTATGCTTTCATTATCCATATAAAAAGATTTTTCCTCGTCAGGAATCCCTGCAAGATTTATAGATTCAGATCTTATGATAAACCCGGTAAGATATATTATTAATATTATAGATAAAATTGTTATAATTGATTTTTTTGTCATAGGCCCACATTATTATTAATTGATACTTTTAATATTGATGATGTGATGTTTTATATATTTTTTTAGAGAATAGGAAAATTTTTATAATTATGGGGGGTTTTTTAAAAAGTATATTGTTAAAATTTGTGATCCGCTCATCTTCACTTCTTTAACAATTTTATATTTTGCTAAAAATGTATCATCATGTTCTAAATTGTCCCAAACAAAAAGATAATCAATATTATTATCTTTTAAATCTTTTTCTAGATTATAATATCTAATATTTGCAGGGGATTCTCCGTAATATTTAGATTTTAAATAATAAGAGATGTATAAAGATGAGTAATAACCTCCTATAGACGCAATATTTCCCTGAACTCCGTCTTCTTTTAATTCATTGGTTAAAATATACAATTCTTTTTCTGAATTAACGTAATCAATACCTGTAGACAACGTAATTATTGGATTTACTATAAATGAAAAAACAAAAATAACTAATAAAAAATTTTTTATTTTATTGCTATTAACTAAAGAACTACTGAATAATTTAGTTAGAAGATAACCCCCCATTAATAATAAAATAAAATAATTAAGCCACAAATACCTTTCTTCAATTAAAACAAAGACGTAACCTGATGAATAAATGAATAAAGATAACATGAAATAAAATAAGCTGTCAAATGACCTTTTTATCAAGTATTTTTTGATGATAATGGCCAAAGCTCCTATAATAATCAAAATAGATAATATAGAAAAAGATTGTGTAATGAAAAATACAGCCATAATATTAAATGAAATTATATCAATTTGATGTTTAAAATTATCCCATGAGCTAAATGAGTTCCATTTCTGCACTTCAAAGTAGGATGGATCTTCCCAAGAGCTTATTGAACTATCATTTGGAGGTTCTATAAATCCTAAATAATGCATCGGATGTCCCTGTGATAAAGGACCGACTAATGCTTGATTATATCCTCCAGAAGTTCCGATAGTAACATAATCATATTTTTCACTAATAATACCAACCCAAACACCGCTAATGATACAAAATATAGTTATTCCAATTAAAAAATTTTTAAAAATCTTTTTTCTATAGTTTTTATACTTTAAATAGAAAATTAGATTAAATACTGTGAAATGGCAAATAAAAAATGGAAATCCATAAGCTTTACTCAAATAAGCCAAAGCTCCCAAAAAACCACAAAAAAGCCCATAATGTATTTTATTTATATAATTGGTATCAAAAATAATACTCAAGTAATAAATCAATATGCAAGAAAAAAGTAAATCAGAAGTAGTTACTATTAAAGAAAAGCCAATTAATGCAATACTACTTGCAAAAAGTAACAATGCCCTTATTTTTTCGTCTATGGCTAAATGATAAGATAATTTTCGTAAACCTAAAAGCATTATTAAACCAATTCCTAGTAACAAAACTTTTGAGGACAAGATGTAAATAATAGGTTCTGCTCCAAAAAAAAGAAAAGGTAGTAAAATCCAGGAAAATAAAGGCCCCCAATATCCATTTATAGCATTAATAAAATCGCCATTAAAATATTTTTGTGCGATGGAAATTAACATTATTCCATCATCATTTATTTGATATTGGAATTGCTCTAGTAAAATTACCCCTAGTATAATATAAAAAATTAGAATCAATATAAAATATAACTCTGATTTTGATATTTGGATATTAAATACTGTTTTAAATTTATTCATGATAATCATCTTCAGTATTAACCATCCAAATATTATTTTTTGATGATTTTCCATTAATTATGTTTTCAACTGCTTTAATTGCGGTAATCATTGAATGATCCATGTTATTATATCTGTGCATTCCATTTCTTCCAATTAAAAATAGGTTTTCAAAATTATCAATATAATTTCTTATAATATCAAATTGTCTATATGACCCAAAATATGCAGGATATGCTTTTTCTATCTTTAAGACAGTTCCATCTAGGACATCTTTTTTTGAATTAATAAATCCTATTTCTAAGAGTTCTTTAACTGCAAAATTCAGCATTTCTTTATCAGATTTGTTCCATAGAACATCTCCTTCATTGCAGAAATATTCTAATCCTAACCATATTTTATCATAATCTTTAACTAAATAGGGACTCCAATTGTTAAATATCTGAATTCTTCCTAATTTTACTTTTTTTTCTTGAACATAAATCCAATTGTCAGGGATGATATTATTCAATGTTTTAATATTGGTTTCATTTTTTATTTTAAGTTCTTTTAATAGAAGACCAGTTGTAATAAAATCTCTATAAGTTAAACCATTAGCAACTTTTTTAACTTCTTTAGGTACATTATGGTCCATAGAATTTATTAAATTTTTAATTGGCATAGTAGAAAAAAAGTAATCACCCATTTGAGTTTCAGTTTCATTTGAGTGAATGTTTTTAATTTGTACTCCTGAAATTTTATTTTTTTTGTTATATATTTCAATGACTTCATGTTTTAAATATATTTTACCTCCTTTATTTTCAATTACTTTTGCCACTTCTTCCCACATTTGACCTGGACCAAATTTAGGATACATGAAACTTTCAATTAAGCTGGTTTCAATAGTTTTGTTAGAGTTATTTTTCTTAATAACTTTTTTAAGAAAATGAATAACTGTTTTAGAAATTGATAAGTTTTTAATTCGCTGCGCTCCCCATTCTGCGCTTATTTCATTGCAAGGTATTCCCCATAGTTTTTCTGTATAATCTTTAAAAAATGTCAAATACAGTTCTTTGCCGAATCTATTAATAAAAAAGTCTTCAAGTGACTTTTCTTTTTTTATAGGGAATAATGAAGAATTAATATAACTAATAAATATTAAAAATGTTCTCTTAAAGCCTAAATTAGTTAATGTACTAAAATTTAGTGAAATGGGATAATCAAAAAATTTTTTTAAGAATAATATTCTAGAAATACGATTTCTTACTAACATTATTTTGTCAATCTTTTCAGGATTAAAATCTAAAGAAGATTTTTCTGAAAAAAGGTTCATTTGTTTAATAAATTGATTAAAGTCTCTTTTAAGGAGTAGGTCATCCTTAGCAGGAGAAGATTGCATTGGACAAATATTTAGCCACCAATCTATAATCTTCCTTGATTTTGAAAAAAACCTATGTCCTCCAATATCTATCCGGTTACCATTATAATTAACAGTTTTAGATATGCCTCCAACTTGATCATTCATTTCATAAATTATAGGTATTATGTCCGTTTTTTCTAATAGTTCATATGCTGCGGTTAAACCTGCGGGTCCTGCACCAATAATAATTGCATATTTCTGATTCATAAATAACATTCCTTATTTAGTAAAAATAGCCCACTGAGATAACATGCCTACCTTTTTGATTTCTTTTAGCCTAAAGTTAGATATGTCATTTAAATATGTTAAATTAGTGTGTAAACTAGTGCGTTTTTGATTTAAGTGTATTAATTCTAATATTTTCATCATCCAATCCATATGGGGAATTGGAGTTGTGACCATTAATTTACCGCCTTTTTTGAGAATATTATGACATTCTTTAAAACAATCAACATGTTCAACAACCTCAAAAGCAATAATCACATCAAAAGAACTTTTTTTTATACCTAAATCCTTCCAATCCATAATATCTCCGATAATATCTGCCGGTGGGGATAAATCTAATCCTAAATAATTTTTACATCCCTTTTTTTTAAGGTATTCACCCACCCAACCGTCTGCACATCCAATTTCTAATATATGGTGGGATTTGGGGATATTTTTTAGGAAATAGTTAATTTTTTTCTTTCTTGCATAATTACTTAATAGTACCATAATAATCACGAATTATAATTTTTATTGGAAAAGAATTATTTTTCTTATGAAAAAATTGAAAAAGAATATAATTCCAGTAGCAAGTACTTTAGAATATAAATAGTAAATATTTAAATTATTTGTAAACTCCCATAAAAGAACCTCATTTAAGGTTAAACCAATAATAGCCAGAATTGTAAACAAGGTGAACTCTGATATGATGTTATCATATGTTCTTTTGTTGAAAACCCAAGAAATACTGAGGATGTAATTTGTCAAAAGCCCCATAATAAATGCAATAGCTGCAGAACTTAGATAATAAATTCCAAAAAAGTCAGTTAATATGTAAAGAGAGCTGAAATCTATCAAAAATGCTGCGCCACCAACAAAAAAGTATCTAAATAGTTGTATCGAAGTTTTTTCTGTTTTTTCTTTTAATAATAAATTAGAAAACTGATACAATTCTTTCATGGTTTCACAGATAATATTACAGATTTTAATAAATATTTAAGCAATTTGAAAAGTCTAATTAATGTAGGTTATCTCTATTATTTAAATGTAGTTCAGATCCAGCAATATGACAAATACTAATCTATTTTTCTAATATAATCATTACCAAATTTAAATTTTTAAAAAAGTATACTTGTTTCAAGTAGAGATTTAGTAGAGAAAAATCAAAAATCTCCCCTTGACATAAATAGAAGTTTTTAGTATCAAAAATACTAAAAAAAGATTAATATTTCTATTTTAACTCTTAAAATCATTTTTAATGTATTTTTTCAGATTAAATGTTATTTTGTGGTTAATTAACTAAAAAATAGTCGTGAATAGAGGAATATTTAATATTATTAAGTATCTGAAACTACCACACGATTCCAATATTTGACAGTATTCGTGAAAAACTACAAAAAAGATGTATTATAAGCAAAAATGTATGATAATATTTTAAGGATATTCCACATGAATCAGCATAAAAAACCATCATTATTATTAGAGTCTTAGATTTTCATGTTTCGGAAAGTTTTTTGTAGGGCTGTTTTTGAGTTGTAGCCTAGTGTTGTGTGTAATCTTGCTAAAAATACAGTTATTATTGTGGTTTTTTAGCTGATTCTGGTGCATTTTGTGTAATTTTTTTAAGCTTAGTTCTGATTTTCATAATTTGAAAAAGTCTTCGATTTTCCCGCATACTGGTTTGTATTGTTTTCAGACTTATTTTTTAAAGCCCTGTAAATCTTTTTGAGTTGTTTTTGTTCTTTTTTATTCTTAAATACGTTTAATGGGCAGGCTATTTTATCTTTTAATTTTTGTATTTTGAAATTTTCTTCGGGAAAATTAAAGGAACTATTTTATACTTAGAAATACCTATTTGATAGTTATGATAGCCGTAATATCCTTTATAAAATATCATGGTGTTTTTTTCCTGATTAAACGACGTTTTCTATTATTTTCGGTGAAGATCTTGGTATCGTGCGTTGCTCCAGAATAGATTAAAATGGCAACAGGCATTGTTGATTCGTATTCCACGACTACGGTGCCTTAAATCTTATGAAAAACCTATAATGGGATGAGTAGTTCCATTTTAGATTTTTTTTTAGGTATTTTTTGAAACGATGTTTGCGTTTTGTATTGTAACCTAAATCTATTAATGTTACATTAACAATAAATGTTAGTTTTCCGCGTCTTTTAGTGGATTTGTGGTCATTAATATCCTTTTCACTATTTTAATGTACGTATCGGCTTCAAATCTGGATATGAATTCTGAAATTTGAACTGCTTCAGGAACATTACTATTTTGAAAAATTTTCTCAACTTACGGTTTCTTTTTAACTCTTTAACCACAAATTCCACACCCTAAGAACACTAAACTCATAGAAAAATTATTTATAACCAAAATATATAATGGGCTGAATCATTTTTTAGTAAAAGACGAATCAAAACACAAAAACAGGCCTAGAAGTTTTTAGAAACCTGAAAAATCTAGACCTAAATTTATAGAGGCTTAATCATTTTTTTTTGAGTGTTGTTGTAGTTTTTTGTTGAATATTTTTTTATGTTATGTGTATTTAGGTTGTTTTTGGTGAGTGTTCGTTTTATTCCTCGCGTTTAGTATTCTATGAATCTTAGGTTTTTTCCCGTTTCTGAATGCCCATTAGTGGTTTTTTTCCGTTTGGAACATTCTAATTGAGCCAGTGGTGTTTTCATTTTCAAACTCATTTGTTTGATTAAACCGTCCCTATAATCGGTTATTACGCTTGCACGGTTTTTTACAACACATTTTTCATGATCTTTACATTTAAACAGGTATATTAATTGGTAGTGGTCGGCAGGATCTTTTTTACGGAATTTGAGAGTATTATCTCTGATTTATGGTACTACTTGCATTTTGTATGATAATTCAATTCGCTTTTTCTTGCTCATCATCCAGCGTGAATCGGGGTCTGTTATGCTAATTGATTTTTGTCCGCTTTTTTGTAGTTGTTTTTCCATTAAATCTAATTTTTCCAGGACTTTTTTGACTTATCTAATGCCGGATTTAGTAGGTTTTTCGCGGGGGTTTTTTAGTTTGCATCGTTTTTTCGGTTATGTTTTGCGTGAGGGTTGTTTTTTAGTAGTTCGAGAATTAATTCTTTTCTTTTGTTTCGTTTTTTCGGTATTGAATCCTTCTGTGGCTCGTCGCCTCTTTTATCACGTATATTTTGTCTACGTCGATTCCATTTTTTAATGGCTTTAATTTCTTCTTCTGTTAAGTTGTTGTCGTTGGATGCGTTTGCTTTGATTTTTGTCCCATCAATATTGATATGTTCCAATTGGATCAAACCTAACTTTTTAGCAGTGAAAACAGTGGTCTGAAAGACCTCTTCAATTAATTCACGTGCTTCGATTTTAAATCGGTTAATTGTCCTGAATTCAAGTGTTCCTGCTCCATTTAAAAACATGTAAACCATGTTTTCTTGTGTTAATTTCATTATCTGGCGTGATGAGAAAACACTATCAACTGAAGCCATTATAATAACTTGCATAAGCATACGGCGTGAATAAGCAGCTTTACCTGCCGATATCGATATTTTTTTCAATTACTTGAAAATCCATTTCATTCACGAAATCCACAACAAAAAAAAAACATAATCCTTTGGAATAATATCCATTTAAACTCAAAGGCAAAAAAAGACTGAACCATTTTATCCTCTCTCAAAACCATAAACAACTAAATAAAAATAGAAACAACCTACAATATAAAATTAACCCCACAACAAAAAAACAAAAAAAATAATTATGAGTCAACCTCTAAGTAAAAAAAACATGAAATTCTCTTTAAGCTATTATATAAATATTTTAATTTATTTTTTAGTTAATATAAAAATAAAAAAGTCTAATTTAGAATTTGAAGTAGGGATATTATCATACTCCATTCTTATTTGCTTCGGTTCGCACCGTGTTTAAATCTTGGGCTACATTTAAATCTGATTTACCCATCCAATATTCTCTATAAAGAAGTAATGACATTATAGCTACAACAATAACTCCGCCAAAAAGTAAAATATATTCTGCGGCTCCCTGCCCTTTTTCATCTTTTAAAAAAGACATATAATCCCCCTAAAATATTAGTTTAATTATAAAAAAATATTGGAATTATAATTTGTTAATCGTCGAGTCTCTAGCGCTATCAACCACGCTACTTATATTACCCGCAATAGAACTTGATATATTAAATACATAACCGCCAACTATAATTACAATTATAAGAATAGCTCCGACTAGTAATATCATTTCAGCACTAATTTGGGCCTTTTCATCGATTAACATATTTTAATTCCAATAATAAATTATCCATTATTTAAGGTGTAGAAGCAGGAGCATTTTTGTTTGCTTCGGTCCTTACTGTGTTTACATCTTGTGCTGCGTTCAAGTCGGATGCAGTGCTGAAGTAAGCTCTGTAGATTACTAATGCTGCTATTGCGATAACGATTACACCGCCGAATAATAAAATGTACTCAGCTGCACCTTGTCCTGCTTCATCTTTTAAAAATTTCATAGGGATACACCTCCATTATGTATTATATATACTTTCTTAAAACGAGTATATAAATATTTATATTACGATATTTTGAACCAAAGTTAACAATTGTTTATTAGTATTATCGTTATAATTTTTATTATTTATATACTCAAATTTTACTCAAATTTCATGATAATGTGCTTATTATCACAAAGTATTATTTTAATGAACTATAATATAAGATTATGCCTAAAAAATATGAAGTAAGAAAATTAATTCTTCAGGCATTGGATAGTGGGGATCTTTCCAAAATTGAGCTTTTGCACAGAACTAGAAAAGATTCAGGATTATCAATTTCTGATAAATCTTTGAATGAATCATTGATTCATCTTTTAATGCAAAATGAGATTGGGGTGGTCGGATATGATCTTAAAATTTATGATGGTATTCAACGTGTTCAATCTATGAAAGCTGATGGCATAATTTTCAGTCGTTTTAAAATTGATCCATTTGAAATAGGGATTTTATTTAGCAAATTAGAATCTGAAAACATAGAAGATGCACGAAATGCAATGCACCGTTTGAAAATGATAATAAGAAATAAAATAAATGACCTTGGGGACATGGCCCCTTCTGACAAGGATCATGATGAGATATTCAATAAAATAATTCATAATATAAATATTCAAGAAGAAAATCAGAAAAGAGTCATGATTCAGAAATTTGCACTAGCTTTAAGTGATGATAAAGAATCAATGAATACTTTAAGGCAATTAATGGCTGTTTTTAGAATATGAAGTTTATTTATTAAACATTGCATAAAATGACCATCTAAAAAATTGCATAATTCATATATATTATTAGGCTTTATTTAAGAAACTAATCCATTAACTAATCAAGATTATAATTATAAACTATTATACGATAATAATAGTATAGTTTATTATTAAGAATATCCATATTGGATTATATTAATAATAATTAATATTAAATAAATGAATTAAAAGCTAATACTATTTAATTTGGGCAAGAAATTAATTGAGGGGATTAATTTACAACCAAGTTAAATAATAATATGAAGAAGTTAGAAAATAGGAGGAATAAGATGATCTATTTACTTATAACTGCGGCAGGAGTGCTTTTGTTATTTGCAGGGCTTTATGCCATGTCTTTAGGTTTTTCAACCCCCCCTAATATTGTAATGTTTCTTTTGGGTCTTTTTAGTTTTGTGTTAGGTATGATGCTGATTATTCTTTTTGCAGGAAAAGTTGAATTAGGTTCTCTGAAAAAAAATAGCCCCGTTGCAGCTGGGAGCTCAGAAATCCGACAAACCAGAACTAAAAGAATTAAAGAACCACCAAAGACAATTAAAAGTGAAACAAATAACAAAGTAGTGAAAACGACTAAATCTGCTCAAATTACACCTAAAAGGGCGTCCAAAACAGCAATTTCTCCACCCAAAGCAGTAGAAAGAAAAACTCCTCAAACGGACTCTATAAAATCAGATAAATCTAAACCTTCTCGAAAGCCAAGAAAGTTTTTAAGATTTAAAAAGGATAAGACTCAATCATCAGAATCCCCTTCAAAGGAAAAAACGCCGGTAGAATCCAAAAAGGTTGTTCCAAGACCTATGAAAAAAGCCCAATCTTCAGCGAATAATTCTTCAAAAACATCTAATTTACCTGCTTCTAAAAATGGTAAAACAACACAAAGTGAATCTAAGATGGAACCTAAAAAAGCTATTAAACCAGTAAAATCTCCTCCAAAAAAACCAGTAATGAAATCTGTTCCAACAAAACCATCTAAATCGAGTAAAGGAGATAATAAATTTGTTACTGATCGTTTAACTAAACTGAAGCGAGAATACATTGAAAATGTGGATGATGTGGAAGAACTTATTGAAGAACGACTTGATACGTTCCGAGGGGCAATTAATCAGATAAGATCAGAATCAAAAGAACCTAGTATAATATGGTCATTTGATGCTTCTGATGTTCAGGAAGCCATGAAGGATACTATTCTAAAAGCCAATAAAAAAGTTATTATGATGTATCCCTGGATTAGAAATATTGATGTAGGGATTCTTAAAAAATTTATGGATACTAATAGTAGAATGATTATTCAGGAAGCAGGGCTTGATGATGATGCTTCTGTCGAATTAATAAAAGTTCTTCTAGATAATAATGTTCAAATTAAAACCATGCCTCACATACATACCGTGGCGGTTGTTTCTGATGATAAAAATGGCTTAATAATATCCACTGATCCTATTTATGAAAGTTTCGAAGTTGGAGTCATTTACAAGGACGAAAAATCCATCCTTGAAATTGAAAAATTATTTGAAGAAGCTTGGAGTCTTTCCAAAGATATTACACTGGAGAATGTATCATGAAACTACGATGGTTGGGTCATTCTGCATTTGAATTAATATCTGAGGAAAATTTAAAAATTCTTATAGATCCATTTATAAGTAACAATCCTTCTTGCAGTGTACCAGTAGAAGATCTGAACGCTGATTTGATATGCGTAACTCATGGCCATGCGGATCATTTTGGAGATGCAATGGAAATCGCAAATAGAACCGGAGCTCTTGTAATTGCAAATCATGAAATATCTATTTTCTTCTCCAGGCAGGGATTTAATACACAAGGAATGAATATTGGAGGATCTTCTAAATTTCACGATATTAAGATTACCATGGTGGATGCTAAACATTCATCTGATATTGATTTTATGGAAGAAGTTACACCTGGAGGATGTGCTTGTGGTTTTATTTTTGAGTTGGAAAATGGGAAAAAAATATACCATGCCGGTGATACATCATTATTCGGTGATTTAAAGAGCATTATTGGTGATTTTTACAGACCAGATATTTTACTACTTCCTATTGGAGATAGATATACCATGGGATTGCAAGATGCTTCCACAGCTGTAAACTGGATTTCTCCTAATAAAGTATTCCCTATGCATTATAACACATTCCCGGTCATTGAACAAGATCCTGATGATTTTGTGGATATGGTCCACAAAAAAAGTCCAAAAACTGAAGTAATTATTTTAGAACCGGGTGAAACATATATCGAATAATGTAATTTAAAAAATAATTAATTATAATGACTAAAAATTAATATATAATATTTATAACAAATAAAATCATTAATAAATCATAATAACTAATATTATTAAAAAGAGTGATAAAATGAGGGATTTTTTTAGAAAATTTTTGTCTAAATTGCTTAGAAGAGATCAAAAACTTAAAATAGGTCTTTATGGGCATCCAAACTCTGGAAAAACTACCCTAGCTAATACCATGTCTCAAGATTGGCTGGGAAAGCCTCTGGGGTTAATTTCAAATATTCCTCACGAAACCCGTGCGGTTTATCGTCAGGAAAAAGTTTCTATTACACAGGATGGCTATGAACTGGATTTTGATATCATTGATACTCCGGGGATTGCTACTAAAGTGGATTACAAGAATTTTCTTGAATTTGGTCTTACAGAAGAGGAAGCAAAAAATAGGGCTAAAGAAGCTACCAAAGGTATAATAGAGGCCATTAAATGGTTAGATGATGTTACTGGCGTTTTATTAGTTATGGACGCTACCCAAGATCCATTAACTCAAGCTAATATAACAATCATTGGAAATCTGGAAGCACGGAAGATACCATTTATAATAGTGGCCAATAAAACTGATCTTCCAGAATCATCATCAGAGAAGATATCTTCTGTATTTCCACAGCACACAGTAGTCCCTATTTCAGCATTACAAGGAGAAAATACTGGAGAACTATACATGTCCATGATTAAGAAATTCAAATAATTATTTCATGATTATTAATTCCAGATAAATATTTTAGAGGGGTTTAAAATGGAAGGTTTAAAAATGGATTTTTTATCATCTGATGCTCTGGAGGGAAGCAGCAGTATGGAAAAAATTTCCATGATAATTAATAGGGTTAAAGCAGGAGATATACTTGTTATTGAAGGAGGACTTTCTCCTTCGGAAGAAGCAGAGCTAATTGAAACCACCATGAGGGAAATAGATATAGAAAACTTCGTGGGGATTGATGTACATACGTTAGAGAGAGATGAAAGGTCATTTTTCGGATTTTCCAAGAAGAAAACAACAGGCCTTACCATTATTGGCCCGGCCAATGTAATGAGATCTGTTAAGAAGAAATCTAATTTCATCTCAATGATAGCTGAACTTGGTGATTCTGGTGCATCAGTGCATTAAATGTGGTGTTATATTAGAATCATCTGAGGAAATTCTAAAAGGATGCCCAAAATGTGGTAGCACTTACTTCAAGTTCAAAAGCGATGGCAAAGAAGAAGAGGTCAAAGTGGTGAAGGGGGAATCAATTGAAACTATTATGGTTAAACAACATGGTATTTATGAAGTTAATTTGACCCCTCTTTTAGAAGAGGATTCTATAATAGTTTCTGATGAGGAAGGTAAATATCTTATAGATCTCAATTTTCTTTTAAAAAAGAAAATGAAGGAAAAACAAAAATCTAAACAGTAATTAACTATTTTTTAATTTTTATAATACTATTTTTTTAGAATTTTATGGAAACAAAAATAAAAAGGAATAGATTTAATTCACAATATCACATTTTCCAGATGGTAAAACCCTAATAACATCTTCAAGTGTTAATTGTTTATCTGGATCAATTCTTTTTAATATTTCCAATGCTACAGCTTCTTTTTTAGTATATCCTGGTTTGATAGTAACATAATTTTGAGTATATTTTTTAAGAGATTCCACCGGGCCGGCCATTATCCGTGGACCTTGATAATTTACTATACCTACTGCAATACTTACTGTAGCTTTTCTTATAAATTTCCTACTTCCTCTGATTATAAAAGCACCTTTAGCAACAAATTCTCCCGATTGTGGTGTTTTTGAAACTTGTTCTGGATGAACCCAGTAAACATCCAGTGAACCAAATCCTTTGGACCATGCACTGGAAAATGAAGCAGCGAACACAGCGGCTTCTTCGATTGTAGTATTAGGAATGCCATGATTTTCATCATCTGCATCTGTTATATTGTCTTCTGAAGATTCTATAAGTCCTTCATTTTTAATAACTACTGATGGGGCACCGTGAATATCGGAGTGTAGATAAATATCGTTGTTTTCCATGTGTTTTTTCACCACAATTTCATTAGTGTGTGCATCACGGCCTCCAATAACCAGTAACCCATCGGAAGAAATAAACCATCGCAGTTTTTCAAACCATTTTAGTTCTTTTTTAACCCTTTTTTGAGGAACTAATACTCTCTCCATGGCTATTTCTTTTTTCTTCTCAACTCTATCTAACTCTTTTTTAGTTTTTTCAATAGCAATTAGGACTCCTTTAATTTTTCTTTTAGCTTTTTTACCTTTTTCATAATAAACTTCGGCGTTTTCAGGAATTGGCTTTTTACTATCGATAAATATTCTATCCTCTTCAATAATCAAATTAAGATTACCTAGCTTATCCAGAGATTCAACCATTTCAAGACCATCAACTCCCTTTTTTTTGGCCTTTTTAAGAGTCTTTGAAATTTCCATCCAAGAATATTTCTCCCTAGCCTGATGGATAATCTTCAATATATCTTCCACTTGGGAATAATAGGCATAAAGTAGATCGCCCTTTCTGGTAGAGTCCACTATAGTACTTTTAAAATTATCGAGAGTCTCCTCCTGAATTTTTAATCTTTTAGCGTATTTATTGACTTCTTTTCCCCATATGTTTTCTTGAACTCCTTTTATTTGGGAACGAACTTTAGCGCTGAAATATTCATCTGCGGCTTCATTATAACTTTTGAAGCGCTGTTTTTCTTCTTCATTATAGATTTCAAGTTCCAGAGGCAGCACATCCTCTTTGCCAGTGGTAACAATAACTGGTGAAAATTTATTTTCTAACAAGGGATTAAAAAGTCCTTTAATTGTATCAAAAAGTTTCTGGAGTTCTTCTGATGAAATTTCTGATACGGGGGTATTTTTATCCATACCCGACCTTGATACGATTTCTTCGGCGTAAATACCACCTAAACCACTCCTGGCCAGAGTTCTTATGAGATCTCCATCGGATTCTGAAAAAATATTTTCCAAATCTTCTTTTTCGAAGTCTAGGGAATTTATTCCTCGACTGGGAGGATATTTATATTCTGCCTTAGAGGTGATTTTCCGATCACTCCACATCTTTCTTTTCAATGGCAATATTATTTGCCGTTCATTATTTAATAAAATAATATTACCTTTGGCAAATAATTCAATAACCAGAGTGTAATCTTCTTCCTTGGAAACCGTTATCTCCACTACCCTATCAAATCGATATTGCTTAACTTTTCTTACAGTGGCACCTTTAAGATATTTTCTCAGAAGCATGGGGAATGAAGGTGGCATTTTTGGATTTTCAAGAGGATACTGTGTTTTATGCATCCTCACACCAATTTGAAAAACCACGTCTACTCTTCCTTCACCTTTAACATGAAATCTAATTACTACAGTATCTTTAGATGGTTGATAAGCTTTATCTACACGTGAACCTTCTAATAATTCATTTAATTCGTTACAGATAACAAATATATCTACATTGGACATGGTTTTCATGAAAGCACCGGTTTAATGTTTATTGAATAATATTCTTTTGATATTAATTTAGTTAGATGATTTTTTGATTGATAAATTATTTACCATATTTTTATTCCTGAATATATTCTATTAGTTATTATTCAACTTAAATTTAATAAACTATCAAATTTAAATATAAATGCGGATTAAGGGATTAATATAAATAGTTAGAAAATAATCTTTAATTTACAAATATTAAAATCATTATTATTTAATTTATCGGAGGTTATTATAATGGATACTGATGCAAAAATGGCAGCTATTCATGCAGTTGCTGCAATAGGTGCTGCTTATGCTTCATTTACTACTTCAAATGGCTCAATTGCTGCACTTGGGCAAAACCAAGCTTTGGGTACATTGGTGGGAGTAGTAATTTTAATTATTGTGGGAAATCTGGCTGAAAGATTTCTCGGTAAAGAAGAAGTCGGTGGATTTAAAGGGTGGTTGTGGAGTGGAATAATTCCCTTCGTGTTTGTTTGGTTCATGGTATGGGCCATGTTAATAAACGTACACTTATAAAATCAATCCAATAATTCAATTAGATTTTTTTTAACTCCATACATTTTATTTTTATATTTATTTAGCAAATTCTTATCACAACTAATTTCTATTTTAAAAGATTCCATAAAAAGTCCATACAAAAACAAAGAAAACTGCTAAAAGAAGTATTAATGGCGCAATTATCTTACTTACTGCCACGATGGAACTTATGGTGGAAACAAGTTCTGTGGAATTTGTGGGCCCAAGAGTGTTCAAATTTTCAATCCTAGCAGATTTACATCCGACGTTAACAGGCTCTAGATCAAGCATGGCTTTTTTTGTGCAATCCTCAATATGTTCAAGTATTGCATCTTTTTTATTTTTACCAACAGGGTTATGGCCTCCAGCCAGAGTATTAACGGAATGAGTATCAGTGGTCATTACCTCCAGTGCATCTATTCCTAATGATTTAACACGATCAATTATTTCCTGACGATATCCTATAACCATATTATTTCCATCAATAAGTATGTAAGCAGTTTTCTGATTTTTAACTTCTAATACTAATATTTTGATCCCACTGTACCCTATACCATCTTCTTTAGAAAAATCTTCCATTATATCATAAGCACAGCCAGCTTTGATTCCATTACTAATTGATTTACAATCAATTTTTTCTACAGCACCCATTAAATCGAAAACTTCTTTGTTTCCAGGTAAAACACGCCCGGATTCTCCTTTAAATGAGTTGTGACAATCAACTAGTATAACATTATTTGATGCACACTTGGATTTGGCTAGGTTTATTAATGATAGTCCTACTCCAAAATCAATATCATCAAACCCTTTTGGTGCAAAAGTGGCTAGTAATAGCAAATCTTTTCCAAAAAACTGAGCACCAATATTGGCATGGTTTTCAGATACTCTGAAGAATTCACTGGCATTATCAGAATATTCAATATCTTTTAAAGCATTCTTAATGGTTTTTTCCACTTTAACAATTTCTTTAGCAGAAACTGGATTAAAATCATGGGTAGAAGGGCCGTGATTTACCATTGTAAAATGATCAAAGCTATTAGCTAGTGTGGTGGGCATATTGCCTCCTCCAATTATTCCAACAGGGCCGGGATGCACACATGGACTTAAAAATAGTGCTTTAATTCCTTTAGAAGTTTTAAAACTAATAATCCCTACTAAAGTATCTACTGGTTCACCGATTTCTTCAAAAATTTCTTCCAGTGCCATGGAACCTTCAGTTATATGGGATATGAATAGACTGAGAAATTCTAAGGCCCCAACACCCAAATTTTTCTTCATAGGGGATTCTATTACTAAAACAAATGAATATATGGCAAAAATTAAAATGGAACTCGCAATTAAAACCTTTAAAAAAAGCCCAAAAATGCTGAAATATCCAATATTGTCCAGTCTAGAGGTTAAAAATACAACCACTACCATCATGCTTATAATAAGAACAGGTTGAGTTGCAGAAATCATTACAGAATTAATGAGATTGATATTGGATGTTCCACGTATAATGAGTGTTCTGATGGCAAAAATAACGGCACATCCAAAAATGATAGAATTCAAAATAATATTTATATTTAGAATAGTTGAAAAACCGCACCCTAAAATATATATTATTGAAATAATGCCCATAGAAAATAATGAAAGAAACATTGATTGTTTCATTTTCATTTTACGTCCTTTTAAGGAGTTAACCCACGGCTGGGTAATTGCACCACTCATGATGGAACTTAAACCGAATATTAAAAAACCAGCTGTACCCCCATATAATAAATCTAATCCGATGCTGTTTCCGTAAGTAGGATCTATTAAAAAACTAATGGAGCCAATTATAAAACTTAAAAATACCATTGTAAATAAGGAAATTTTTGTTTTGGGAAGTGTAAGAATGTATTTAGAGAGACCCATTACACTATCAGTACTAGACATTTGTTTACCTCTTATTAAAACTTAAAATTATAATAATTATTATGATTCATGGAGCTATCAAACTTTAATAAATATCTTGTCTTTTTATAAATGTTTAATGATAACCGAATAAATAGAATATCAGATTTATAGATTGTTTACAATTTATTATGAATGTATATTAAAATTACTTATTTCTTAAATTAAATATATACGTTACAAAAAATTATATTATTTAATGTATATTGATAAGTAAATTGTATTGATTTTTTAAATTTCAGTTCTTTATTTAAATAGTAATTATTAGGAGATTATTAAAATCCAATTTATTCTCAATGTTTATCCAATTGTATTAGATAAATATATTTATATTAATTTTTTATAAATGAAAATTTCATAATAAATTGAAGCACAATTATATATTCCACATAAATAGGATTATTATTGAAATGCACAACTAAATTATTGCAGGAGATAGATAAAATGGGAATTGAGATTAAAACTCCACTGTCAGAGGAAAAAATTGCTGATTTGACTGTGGGAGATGTGGTTTATATATCTGGAACCATATTCACTGCCAGAGATCGTGCACACAGCAGAATCTTGGAAGAAGGTGCGCCTTATGACATGAAAGGATCTATTATCTTTCATGCTGGCCCCATTATCCAGATGAACGACCAAAATAGTGAAAATACAAATTCAAAAAAGCTTGATGCTAAAATGGTAGCAGTAGGCCCTACTACCAGCACAAGAATGAATCCTTTCCAGCCACAGGTTTTAGATAAAGGTGTAAAAGCCATAATTGGTAAGGGAGGAATGGATGAGAGAACTTCTAAAGCTTTAATCAGGAATAAATCAGTTTATCTTGCAGCTGTAGGTGGATGCGCGGCCCTTTATGTCAATACTATCAAAAAAATTAAAAATGTTTACTGGATTGATCTGGGAGTTCCTGAGGCTATATGGGAAATAGAAGTAGAAAAATTCGGTCCATTGGTGGTTGCAATGGATTCTAAAGGTGCAAATTTATATGAAGATATTAAAAGAACCGTGGCTTCAAGAAAAATTAATAAAAATAAATGAAACGGTAAATCTGGAAGGATTTGTAGATATTCATCTTCACACATCACCTGATGTTAAACCCCGTATATGCAATGATCTTGAAGCAGCCCAACAGGCAAGTGATCAGGGGATGCAAGCTATTGTTATCAAATCTCATACTGAACCAACATCAGAAAGGGCTAAAATAGCTGAAGATATTTCATCAATGGATGTTTTTGGAGGGGTATGTCTTAATAATACTGTGGGTGGATTAAATCCCCGTGCTGTTGATGATGCTGCTAAAATGGGTGGTAAATTTGTTTGGCTTCCTACTATCTCTTTTTCGGATATGGAAAGTGATTTTACGGAGGGCATTTATAAAAAAGCCTTGGAAGAAATTTTACAAATCATCTCCCAAAATGATATGGTGCTGGCCACAGGCCATTTAAAACCACATATAATTTTCAGTATATTGGATGATGCGAGATCCCATGGTGTTAAACGTATTGTGATTAACCATCCATTAACCAGTGTTGTGGGAGCTACAATTGATGAACAAAAAGAAATGACCAGATACGCATTTTTAGAGCATTGTTTTGTGGCTTGTATGCCCTTACATGATTATTTAAGTCCAGATAAAGTTGCCGAAGCAATTGAGGCCACGGGTTATAAGAGATGTATAATGGCCACTGATTTTGGGCAAAAACACAATCCGTATCCAATTAATGGTTTTAAACTATTTATTAAGTCTATGATGGATAGAGGAGTTACTCAAAAACAGATCAATACCATGTGCTCTAAAAATCCTAAAGATTTGCTTTATTAAATACATTTTATTACTAATGTACATACATTTACTAGGTTCAAATTGATATGTAATAGTAGTAAATATTTACAAGATATAATGAAAATATTTAATGATGAAATAATGAATTTTATTAAATTTTAATTATTCACTGTTGATAATATAAATACTAAAATAAATAATATTAAAAATTATACTAATTAAAATATTGATTAAATAATTAATATAAAATTAATTGAGTGATTGTTATGAGTGAAGATAAATCTGCACAAAAAGCTGAAAAAGAATTAAAAAAAAGATTAAGAGAGTTTAAGAAATTACTCAAATCTGAGGAAGAGAAAACCAAATTTTATGATGAAATCCCTGGTTCCGAAATACTGGTTAGAATGGATTTATTTTTACCTTCACCAAGTCCTGATAAATATGTAGATGGTATATTTCTGTATATGGATGGATTGGGTAAGATCGTAGATGCAGAATATTATTTTAAAGAATCCACTAAAGTTTCTATCACGCGTCTAGCTGAAAAAGATTTAAAAGTGGTCAGTGATCTTTTCCAGGATGAATTCTCACTGGAAATAGAATAAACAATCTTTATTTTTTAATCCAATAATATTATAATATCATAATAGTTCATTTTATTATTGGAGCAATTTATTCTATTAATAAAATTGGATATTGTGATCATTTATTATTCCCTTGATTATTTTTTAGACATAAAACCCATTAATTAAATTTTTAAAAATATATTTTAGTGTTTTAATAAAAAATCGCCTAATTATATATTCTATAAAATCCAAATATTTTAAATAACTTATAGATATGAGTTTTATTCATATTTTAATCATAAATATCAATTTGATTAATTGAAATCTGGAGAAAAGAAAAAATGCGTAGCTTTGAAAAATTAACTTCCTTAAAAGATTATATACCTCTTAAAAAAAAAGAGGTTGATGAAAAAAATATAGGATTGTTAGTTGATGGTCCTAACATGTTAAGAAAAGAATTTAGTCTTAACTTGGATTTAGTAAAGAAAATAATGGCAGAATATGGAAATATGCGAGTTGGAAAAGTTCTTTTAAATCAATATGCTTCTGACAAACTCATTGAAGCAATTGTAAATCAGGGATTTACTCCAATTGTTGTTGCCGGCGATACTGATGTTTATATGGCTGTAGAAGCAATGGAATTGATTTATAATCCTAATATTGATGTTATTGCCCTAATGACCCGTGATGCAGATTTTCTACCCATCATTAATAAGGCTAAAGAAAATGGTAAAGATACCTTAGTTATTGGTGTTGAACCCGGATTCAGTGCAGCATTACAAAATTCTGCTGACGATGCTATCATCCTCAAAGCAGAAAATGGAAAAGTAAGGAATCCAGAATCCAGTACTAATATTTAATTTCAATTAATTAATTATTGTAAAACATTTTTTTATCAATTTAAATAATTTTAGATGGGTTATAGTTTATTATTAGTCGATTTAATCGATGTAAATATATTTCCTTTAATTTTCATTTTATAAAACAATAATTTTCAAATAAACAATAACCGTAATTTAATTCAACTAATATAAATAAAAAATCTTTTAATAATAAGAAATCAGTTATTCCATATTTTAAAGGGTTAAAATCATCAATGCCCATCAAGCGGCGTTAATAATTTTTTGAATAAAAATTATCTGAAATTCAGTAATGAGGATGAACATGATTGTTGAGACTAATATCGATGAGCTTAAAAAGAGAGAGAATTCTCTTAAAATAATAAAAGGAATAATTCATTCTAGAGGCAGGAATCAACTTCATGATTTAACCGGTCTTTCTGGAGGATTTTTGCTCAAAAAAGAAGATTTAAATCTTTTAGAGACTTATGTAGGCCCTGCTCTTTTTGAAGATCAATTGCAATTGATTGGAAAAAAACATTTGGGCGGGGAAAAAATTTTAGGAGTCAATCGTACCAGTTCGGGTATTTTAGCTACTATAATGGCATTGGTAAGGCCAGATAGCTATGTTATACATTATTTGCCTCAATTACCTTCTCATCCATCTATTCCACGCAGCACTAAATTAATAGGTGCTAATTATTTAGAATTTGATAATTTAAAAGATTTTTACATTCCTGATAACACTTCTTTAATAGTAATTACTGGATCTACAATGGATCATCAAGTTATAACTATTGAAGAATTTAAAGAGATTATTAAAATCACTAAATCTCGAAAGAATAATGATCCTATTGACAAATATTCTCAAACTTATGATGAAATCCCGGTAATGGTGGATGATGCATCAGGTGCTCGTCTGCGAACCATAATTTTTAATCAACCTTCAGCAATAGAATTAGGGGCTGATTTGGTTGTCACCAGCACAGATAAACTTATGGATGGTCCAAGGGGAGGTTTAATGGCTGGAAAAAAATATTTAATTAATAAAATCAAATCTAAGGCTCATCAATTCGGCCTGGAAGCCCAACCTCCTATGGTGGCCGGAATGGTTCGTGGCCTGGAGAATTTCAATCCCGAAAATCTTTTAAAATCACTAGAAAAAAAACAAAAACTACTGGAATGCTTAAATAAGAATTTTAATGGTTTTGAATTGACACCTACAGGCATCATGATAACACCGGAAGCTTTAAAATCAGAAATTGAAAACAGGGGAATTAAAATTCTTTTATCCGATAATGATATTTCATTTACCTGGGCTATGATTTTACTAAGAGAGTATGGTCTGGTAACTATTCCCTCGGTGGGAATGCCAGGAGCATCTGCCACATTAAGGTTTGATTTAGCCGCTTCTGATGCAAAAAACTTAAAATTATCAAATCTAGTAGAAATCATCAACAGTTCTTTTGAATCACTGTTAAATGTAGTTGATAATCCTGAAAAATGTCAAGATATTATATTCAACTAAAAAATATTTTACTTTTTTTTTAGAAATTTAAATGACTTGATAATCAGGATTTTACTGATTAATTGCAATTATTAAAATATAATTTACAAGAGGAATTCCTTTGATAGAAATAGATGGTTCTTTAGGTGAAGGAGGAGGTTCTATAATTAGAATATCTTCAGCACTATCTGCACTTACTTCTCAACCTATACATATATCAAATATAAGGGCCAACCGTTCTAAAACTGGTCTTGCTGCCCAGCATTTAAATGCAGTTATTTCTGCCAGCCAAATTTCTCAGGCCAGTTCAAAAGGACTGGTAATTGGTTCACCAGACTTGGAATTTTACCCTAAAAAACTCACTGGAGGAAAATTTAGTCTGGATGTTAAAACTGCGGGTAGTGTGGGATTAATTTTACAAACTTTTATGATAATAGCGCCATTTGCTTCTAAAAAATCCACAATTGACATTATGGGGGGTACTGATGTAAGATGGGCTCCGTCGATAGAATATATTAAACATGTTACCTTACCCATTCTGCAGAAAATGGGATATAATGCTAAAATAAATCTCATAAAGAGAGGACATTATCCTAGAGGAGGAGGAATGGTAACGGCTACTGTTTACCCCTTAAAAAAAATTAAACCTTTAAATCTATTAAAATCAGAAATAGATTCTATCAAAGGTATTTCACATGCCACCAACCTTCCCAGGCATGTGGCCGAAAGACAGGCTCTGGCTGCGGAAAAAATTTTTAAAAATAATGGATTTGAGGTTGATATTGAGATAGAACATTCTTCTAGTAACATGGGTATGGGTTCCGGAATTGTATTATGGGCCAGGGGTAATACTAGGATAGGTAGTAGTGAATTGGGAAAACCATCAAAATCTGCAGAAAAAGTCGGTATGCATGCCGCTGAAAATTTAATAGCTACCATTAAAACAGGTTCTGCTCTTGATGAGCATATGGGCGATCAAATTGTTCCCTACATGGCACTTTCAAGAAATTCTCAGATAGGATTATCTAAATTAACCATGCATACTTTAACCAATTTACATATTGTGAAAAAATTTATCGATAAAAAATTCCAGATAACTCCCAAAAGTGTTGATAATCGAGTGGGTATGGATTTAAATAAACTTAAATTGGAAAATAAAGATTTGAAATTTAAAAATCCGGTTATTATATCTTGTGATTAATTAAAGCCATAAAAAAAATAATAGGTTAAATAAAATATTATAATAAGATAATTTAAAAATTAATGTTTTTATAAAAACATTTGGGGTTTAAGGCTTTTCTCTGTGTAAACATTCTCCAGATATGACCTTTCTAAGATTTCCATTTTCTCGTTCTAAAATCAGAGCACCATCTTTATTTATGCCTATGGCTTCTCCTTTAACTATTTTACCGCCTTGTTTATGAACTTCCACGTAACTTCCTATGGTTTTTGACAGCTTTCTCCATTCTACCAGTATCTCTGGGAATTGCCCTTTTTTTAATGCATCGTAATTATCTTCAAATATTTTAAGAAAATCTTGTATTAGTTCAGACCCATTTATTTCTTCTCCCAATTCTTTTTTTAGGGAAGTGGCATTTATACGAATATCTGATGGGAAACTTTCAGTTGCCACATTGGCATCAATACCTATACCGATCACTACATAATCTAAAGTGTTGAATTTAGCGTTAGCTTCAGTTAAGATACCACAAACCTTCTGTGAACCAATTAATATATCATTGGGCCATTTAATACCCACATCCAGGTCAAATTTATTTTTAATAGTTTTTGCCACTGCCACTCCGGTCATCAGTGTCAATTGTGGAGCTTCTGCGGGCGAAATTTCAGGGCGTAAAATAATGGACATCCATATACCCCCTGCGGGTGAAATCCATTTTTTACCTCTTCTTCCTCTTCCTCTGGTTTGAGTTTCTGCAATTACAATGGTTCCTTCTGGAGCACCATCTTCAGCTAATTTTTTGGCAGCGATATTGGTGGAGTCAATCTTACTAAAGTAATGGATTTTGTGTCCAATATAATTGGTTTTTAGCTCTCTTTTTATTTCATAAGGTAAAACAAGGTGAGTGGATTCTATTAAACGAATTCCGGATTCATAAGATGAATCAATGATATATCCACATTCTTCCAGAATTGCCACATTTTTTTCAAGTTCATCTTGATTAATATTTAATATAGAAGTAATTTCGGCGGGAGATACATATTTTCCTTTATTTTTATATAGAATTTCCAATATTTGGTCCTGCATTTTAAAGCCCTCTATTAACCCTAATATTAATTATAGGATTATATGTAATTAAAACCATAAATAATCTCTAACTTCAAATTACTTATTTATAATTACTTTAATATAATTATTAATTATTATTTTTTTTCTAAGTCCAATCTTTGGAAAAAATAAAAAAGAGTTTAAATCATTTTTCCTTTTGTTGAATCTGTACATTATTCATATAACTTCCCACTGCTGCTGTAATGGCTGCTACTTTTTTTTGTGGTAAAAACGTGGATTTCAATCTGTTCCATCTTTCTTTATCTTCTATAACAACCTTCTCCATCTCCTCGGTTATGCCTTTATGATGTTCATCCACAAAATGGGTGTTTAGTTTACCTGCTCTAAAATCAGCACTTCGCATCATGGCTTTATGGAATGGGATGGTTGTTTTAACACCTAAAATTACATATTCACTCAGTGCCCGTTTCATACGGTCAATGGCAGCAGTTCTTGTTCTATCCCATACAATAAGTTTGGAAATCATGGAATCATAGAATGTTGGTATGGAGTAATTCATGTAAACTCCACTATCTACTCGTACGCCGTGACCTCCAGGGGATCTGTAACCGGTAATTTTACCAGAGTTTGGTGAAAAATCTTTTAAAGGATTTTCAGCATTTATACGACATTCAATAGCGTGTCCCGTGACTGAAATATCTTTCTGGCTGCAGCTGAGCTCTTTTCCTGATGCAATTTTTAATTGTTCCTGTACCAAATCTATTCCCGTAACTATTTCAGTTATGGGGTGCTCTACCTGAATTCGGGTATTCATTTCTAGAAAATAAAAGTCCCCATTTGAATAAAGAAATTCAACAGTACCTGCGTTGGCATAATTTATGGATTCAGCTGCTTTAACTGCAGCAGAACCCATCCTTTCTCTAAGATCTTCAGTCATTATTGGTGAAGGGGCTTCTTCAATCAATTTCTGATGCCGGCGTTGTATGGAACATTCCCTGTCTGCTACATGGATAGTATTGCCATATTCATCTGCCATTATTTGAAATTCAATGTGTCGCGGCTCTTCTAAATATTTTTCAATGAATACTGTAGAATTTCCAAAGGCTGATGCTGCCACTGATTGGGTTGATTCGATGGCTCGCACTAATTCATCTTTTTCATAAACTGTTCTCATTCCAATACCCCCACCACCGGCAGAGGCTTTTACAATCACAGGATATCCAATTGATTCTGCTATTTCCACGGCTTCGTCAATGTCAGAGATTCCTTTATCTGTTCCAGGAATTACAGGGATTCCCGCAGATCTCATTAACTTTTTAGAAGTTATTTTATCTCCCATTGATTCAATAACTGATCCAGAAGGCCCTATAAGTTTGATGCCATGTTTTTCACATTCTTTTCCTAATCTAGAATTTTCTGCTAAAAATCCATAACCTGGATGTATGGCATCGGCCCCGCTTTTTTCAGCCACTTCAATGATTTTATCGATATTCAAATAACTTTTTGATGGGGATGATTCACCTATGGAATACGCTTCATCTGCAAATTTTGCAAAAAGAGAATATTTATCAGCATCAGAATAAACAGCAACACTTTGTACATCAAGTTCTCTGCAAGCACGCATCACTCTTATAGCTATTTCACCACGATTGGCAATTAAAACTTTGTTAAACATGGCAAGGCTCCTTAAATTTATAAATATTTAATTTTATTATTTTTCAGCGATATACTATGTTATATAATATTCCATAATTTTTCAAATAATCAAATATATTCTTATATTAGTTTATTATTTTAAGTATTTGAATCACGACATTATATTATAATAATTAACCAAATTGCTTTTTTATCTCTTAAGATTTATATTATTATATATTCACTTTGATTAAAATATAATTAATTATTAGATTATATGAATAAATATATAAAAATTATTTTCTGTAATATAAAATAATTTAAATCAATTCCAGATATCATGAAAACCAAATTTAAACAAATAACCCGTAAAAGGCACCTTGAAATCACTTTACAGTCTTTTCCACCCCATCCAAAACCTAAAATTCATTTAGAACAGTATTCTACTCCTTCCAGTATCGCTGCTGATGTTTTGTGGAATGCTTATAATTTGGATGATATTAATGGTAAAAATATTTTAGATTTAGGATGTGGGACGGGTATTTTTGCTATTGGGGCAGTTCTTTTAGGTGCTTATAATGCATGGGGCGTTGATGTTGATTCAGATGCATTGATCACTGCAAAAAAATCTGCCAGAAATAGGGGAGTAGAAAATTGTGTTAACTTCATGGAATCTGATATAAAAGATATATCTATAGAAAATATATTTCAAAAAAACATTTCTTCTGAAAATATGGATTATATAGATACTATTATCCAAAATCCTCCATTTGGATCCCAACTGAAGGTAAAAAAAGGATCAGATAGAATATTCATGGAAAAATCAGTAGAAATGGCCCCGATCAGCTATTCATTTCATATGGCAGAAACTGAAGATTTTGTGGAAAATTATTTTTTAAATTTAGGTGCTGAAATAACACATAGATTTTATTATTTGTTTCCTCTACCTAAAATTTATTCTTTCCATAAACTAGATGCTAAAGAAATAAAAGTAGTTGTGGTAAGAGTTAAGAGGATTAATAAATAAATTTTGAGTATTATAATTTTGATAAATTGATTTTTGAGCTGTGATTGATATTTATTTTGAATATTAAAAGTTTTTAAAGGGAAATCCAAACAGAAGGTTTATATACTTAATTAACCAACTTTTACTAACCTACATTCTTAGTGTAAAATATCAATTTTGCAGTATTAACTGCCCAACATTATATTTTTGGAAATATAATGTGGTGTTAGTATTTTTGCCTAGTCTGGACTATAGCAATATTTATAAAAGATGAAGACAAATATTCAAAGATGCTAAAGAAGCATTTATCTATATTCATACCGGACTCTTTAACTGCGGAAACCAAGGATTTAAAGCTAAAAACTTATAAGGTTGGCGCTATTGCAAGGACCGCAGCTATATTCAATACAGACCAGATTGTAGTGTATCATGACGATGCAAACCAGAAAGAGGCAAATTTTATTAGTGATATTCTCACTTATATGAATACACCCCAGTACCTTCGGAAGAAGGTCTTTCCTATAAGGAATGAATTGAAATATGTGGGATTACTCCCACCTCTTAGAACTCCCCACCACCCCACGGGAAAACCCGGCGAAGGCGATTACAGACAGGGATTAACATTAAAAAGGACCAAAAAAGGTACCTTTGTCGATATAGGGGCGGATAAAATCGCTTTCTGTAAAGAACAACTCACTGTAAATAAAATTCTAAGCTTTCGAGTAACCAAGCTGGGTAAAGAGATAATAGTTGAACCTGATGAACCATATGATGAATACTGGGGATATGAGACATTATCTACTTATAAAAATCTTCACCAAAGTATAAAGTCAGTAAAACCGGATTTTGTGGTGGCAACTTCCCGTAATGCTGCACCTATAACTTCTATTTTAGATGAAGTGAAATCTAAGGTAAATAACGCCAAACACATAGCTATTTTGTTTGGTGGTCCTTATTCTGGCTTACCTGAAAATATACACAGTCAGAATTTGGTGGACTTAGAAGTGAATACTATACCACTTCAAGGAACCAAAACGGTAAGGACAGAAGAAGCAGTTTTAGCGACCTTGTCCGTATTTAACTTGCTCTTAAACTCAAAATAATCAGGAAAACGGAAATTGTGAAATGTAAGGAGGTAAATTAATGGCTAGACATCATCAACCAAGAAAAGGATCAGTTGCATTTAGTCCTAGAAAGCGATCAGCCAAAGAGACACCAAGAATCAAGTCCTGGCCAATGGCCAATGAAGCAAAATTATTGGGTCTTGCTGGATATAAAGTGGGCATGACTCACGTTATGATGGTAGATAATACTAAAAATTCCCCAACTGAGGGAATGGAAATTTCTACACCTGTGACTATTCTAGAAGTTCCACCCATATGTGTGATGGGTATTCGAGCTTATGAAAACACTTCTCGTGGTCTAAAAGCCATGGGGGATGTTCTTGCTGATAACTTAAATGAAGAACTATCAAGGAAGATATCACTTCCTAAAGAATATAAAAAAGAAGCTGCAATAGAAAAGATGAAAGAAAATCTTGAACATGTGGCAGAAATACGAGTTTTAGTTAACACTAATCCCAAGGTAACCAGCGTACCTAAGAAAAAACCTGAAATATTTGAATGTGGTGTAGGGGGCAAAACCCCAGAAGAACAACTTAATTTTGCTATTGATTTATTGGGAAAGGAAGTTAGTGCCAAAGAGATTATGGATGATGGAGAATTTGTTGATTCCATTGCTGTAACTAAAGGTAAAGGTTTCCAGGGCCCAGTTAAAAGATGGGGAATTAGGATTCAATATGGTAAAGCTGCTAGAAGTAGTAAAGCAAGACACGTTGGTTCTATAGGTCCATGGACTCCTTCCAGGACCATGTGGACTGTTGCACAAGCAGGTCAAATGGGATATCACAAAAGAACTGAATATAATAAGAAAATTTTAAAAATCGGTGAAGCATCTGAAGCAGAAGCAGTCAACCCTAAGGGAGGGTTTGTTAAGTATGGTCTGGTCAAAAATGATTATATTATAATTAAAGGATCAGTTCCAGGACCTTCCAAGAGATTAATTATTCTAAGAAAAGCCATAAGATCCAATGGAAAGAATACTGACGCTCCTCAGATTAACTACATCAGTACTGCATCCAAACAGGGTGTCTAATTTTTAATTAAGAGTGGTTTAAATGAAAAAAATTAAGGTTTATTCATTGGAAGGCGAAGTCACAGAAGAGATTGAACTGCCTGAAATATTCCGGGAAGAATTTAGGCCGGACCTCATAAAAAGAGCTGTAATCTCTGCACAAACCGCCAGAATACAACCATGGGGAGCTAACCCAATGGCTGGTAAAAGGACAACTGCGGAGTCTTACGGTTCAGGACGTGGTGTTGCCATGGTTCCTCGTATAAAGGGTTCTGGTTCTAGAGCGGCATTCGTACCTCAAGCAATTGGCGGTAGGAAAGCTCATCCTCCAAGGCCTCAAAAAGTCTATCACGAGAAAATCAACAGAAAAGAAAGGAGATTTGCCATTCGTTCTGCTTTAGCAGCAACTGTCAACCCTGAAATTGTAGAGAACAGGGGACATGAAGTTGGTAATGTGCCTCAAATCCCTCTTGTAGTTGACGATGAGTTATGTAATGTCAAGAAAACTAAAGAAACCCGGGAAATTTTCAAAAAACTAGGCATAATTGATGATGTTGTCCGAGCTAAAGAAGGAAAGAAAATTAGATCTGGTAAAGGTAAAATGAGGGGTAGGAAATACAAATCACCTAAAGGACCTCTAATAGTTGTAGGTGAAGATAATGGGATCAGTTTAGGTGCCCGAAACCATGCCGGTGTGGATGTGGTTTTAGTGGAAAATCTAAATGCTGAATTATTAGCTCCCGGAACTCACCCTGGAAGATTAACAGTTTTTACCAAATCTGCTATAGAAAAATTGGGAGAACTCTTCCAATAGGGTAAATATTCCCTATTAAAGAAAAAGGTGAATATTATGGATCCTTATGCAATTATTGTGAAACCTCACATCACAGAAAAAACCATGAATTTAATCGATAAAAACAATGAACTGGCTTTTGAAGTCTTGAGGACCAGCGAAAAATCTGATATCAAGAGGGCTTTTGAAGAACTCTTTGATGTTAAGGTTGAAAGGGTTAATACTCAAATAAACTCCAAAGGAACAAAATTAGCTTATATTAAGCTTTCTTCTGACGATAAAGCAGAAGATATTGCTGTTAAGATGGGAGTATTCTAAGCTAGATAGTCAGTAACTTGGAGGGAAAAAAAATGGGAAAACGTTTAATATCACAACGAAGAGGTAGGGGAACTTCTACTTTTCGAAGTGCTTCTCACAGATTTAAAGGTAAAATCGAGTACCGTTCCTATGATTCATTAGAAAAAGAGGGCAGCTTAAAGGGCAAAGTATCAGACATTATACATGACCCTGGAAGAAGTGCCCCTGTAGCATTAGTAAAATTTGAAAACGGAGAAAAAAGACTTATTTTAGCTCCAGAAAGTATTCAAATTAATGATGAGGTCGCCTGTGGAATTTCTGCACCAATCAGTCCTGGTAATTCATTACCAATAGGGGAAATTCCAGAAGGTACTCCGATATATAATATTGAAAATCGTCCAGGAGACGGTGGTAAATTTGTAAGATCTTCTGGAACTCATGCTTCTTTGATCACTCATGACGTGGATAAAGCAGTTATTGAACTTCCATCTGGTGAATTAAAATCATTTAATCCCCAGTGTAGAGCTACTATTGGTGTGGTAGCTGGTGGCGGAAGAAGGGAAAAACCATTCCTTAAGGCAGGTAATCGTTACCACGCTCTGAAAGCTAAAGGTAAAAAGTGCGTTACTGTTAGAGGAGTGGCTATGAATGCTGTTGATCACCCACACGGTGGTGGAAACAGACAGCACCCTGGACGACCTACAACTGTATCCAGGCATGCTCCGCCGGGAAGAAAAGTTGGTTCAATTGCTGCCCGAAGAACAGGGAAGAGAAGATAACTTCATAACTATTAGGAGGTGGCTAATTGGCACGTAAAGAATTTAAGTATCGCGGTTACACATTGGAAGAATTACAAGAAATGCCTATGGATAATGTTATAGAAATATTACCATCCCGACAGAGGAGATCTCTGAAAAGGGGATTCTTGCCAAGACAAAAGAAGATACTAGACAAAGTTAGAAAATTGAATAATGAAGGAAAACAAGGTAATAAGGGCGGAAAACCTCAAATAATCAAAACTCATTGTAGGGACATGATTGTTCTACCAGAAATGGTTGGAATGATTTTTGGAATTTATAATGGTAAAGTATTTGTTCAGGTACAAATTCAGCCAGAAATGATTGGTTGTTACTTTGGGGAATTTGCACCTACACGACAGAAAGTTGCTCACGGAGACCCAGGTATGGGAGCTACCAGATCATCTATGTTCGTGCCTCTCAAATAAGGAGAATAAACTATGGCTAAAATTAAATATGCTTTTAACGAAGACAATAAGGCCAAAACTGCTAAAGCTGTTGGGAAATCTTTAAAGATTTCTCCTAAACATGCTGTGGAGTTATGCAGGGAACTTAGAGGAAAAAAAATAGAAAGCGCCAAAGTTTATTTGGAAGATGTTATTAATATGGATAAACCAGTTCCTTTCAAACGTCACAACAAAAAAGTTGGACACAGAAAAGGACTACAAGGTTGGCCTAGTGGCCGGTACCCTGTTAAAGCTGCTACTCAAATATTAAAAGTTTTGGAAAACGCTGAAGCTAATGCAGAATACAAAGGATTGGATGCTGAAAATCTGAAAATCATGCACATTTCCAGTCACCGTGGATTTATAGTAAGAGGCTGGACTCCCCGTGCTTTTGGAAGAGCAAGTCCGTTTAACACACCCACAACCCACGTACAGATTGTCCTAGGGGAGGCCTAGATTTACATGATAGAAAAGGATTTTGTCACAGAGGGCTTGAAAAGAACTAAAATTGATGAATACTTACAAAGTGAATTAGAACGAGCCGGTTACGGCGGAATGGAAGTTCAAGTTACTCCTCTCGGCACTATGGTTGTTGTTTACGCTGAAAGACCAGGAATGGTTATTGGTAGAGGTGGAAAAACAGTCCGTGGTATAACTCAAAACTTAAAAACCAAATTCGATCTGGAAAATCCCCAGGTAGAAGTTAAAGAAGTTGATGTTCCTGAACTCAACCCTAAAATCATGGCTTATAAAATAGCAAATATGCTTCAAAGAGGCATGCATTTTAGAAGAGTGGCCTACACAACCATAAGAAGAATTATGGGTGCCGGTGCTCAAGGTGTAGAAGTAACTATCTCTGGTAAAATTAGAGGGGCAAGATCTGCCACTGCTAAGTTTTCTGATGGTTACATAAAAAAATGTGGTGAGCCTTCCATCCGTCTGGTTAAACAAGGATTTGCTACCGTGCAACTCAAACCAGGTGTTTTAGGAATTTATGTTAGAATAATGCCACCGAATGTTGT